>Ga0307511_10005967_pt1 | contig 12302 bp, 16 predicted proteins | sample 13_EM_MG_FD_200266 | JGI IMG/M metagenome (GOLD analysis project Ga0307511, IMG submission 200266) | Populus trichocarpa ectomycorrhiza microbial communities from riparian zone in the Pacific Northwest, United States - 13_EM | ecosystem: Host-associated > Plants > Roots > Unclassified | place...
GCAGCACCGCTTATTCCGGAGATGAACACCGGTTCTGATTGGTCGAGACCCTTCCCCCCACGGCGCTACCTACAGGCGGGCGAACGGAGAAGATACACGGCTCGCAGGGGTGTCGTGAAATTATTGAGATATCCTGGGTCTTTAGCTAAGTAGTACTACACGCGGATATCTTATCGCTACTCCTCCATCTGATACATCGCCAAAGTCAACAAGCCGGGGTGTCAACATTCGAATTTCACACCAACTCATTCTTCGCCCGCCCTCCGCCTTCAACGTGCCGAATTTCGCCTTTTTCGTCAGCCCCACTTCCCGTGCTCGACCTGTTGGCGTCTGTCTCGCCCATGATCGAATTCACGTCCTCACTCGAGGCACCAGCCTGGAACGCTGTCTTGCCTCTCTCGAAATGGCTTCCGTGATTCTCCGGACCGATGAGGGTCATCACAATGAGGTAGGCGGCAACAACTCCGATGAAGATGCCCTGGACTTGGGCGTAATTCGGTACGTCTTCTGGGCCATTCGGTCCTTGAATCGTCGTGCGGGAGTGTTCTCCGCCAGCTGTGGAACGAAGGGATGAGTAAGAATAGTCTGACAATAGAACGGGATTCACGCACTGGCTTCGATCTGAGCAGAAGCTGAAGACACCATGTTACCCAATTGGTAAGCCACACCCGGGAAGGTGGACCTGAACGCGGGAGGTGAAATTTCCGACAGTAAAATCGGAACGACACCCCAGGCTCTACAAAAGGGACAAGATTGTGAGAACCGAGTGTTTCTCGAGGTGGGTTCGATTTACCCTTGAACACCGAACTGGACACAGAAGGCACCAGCGGAAAGTTTGCTGAATGTGGTTGGGATGATCCAGAGCGGGATGAATACTCCGACGAGGAGCACAAAGATGCTGGAAAATGGGATAAAATCAGATCCGGGAGGAGTTCGCTCGCAACGATACCCACATGATGGTGAGACGACGTCCGATGTACTGACTCAGGAAGCCAGCAACCACACCACCCCTACATTACATTGGACGGAGTTAGAAAACCATCCAGAGGCAGAATGTGGGAAAACGTACGTGATGGCTCCACAGTTTCCAATAATCGTCGCGACCGTAGAATTGAACTTTGAGAACCCTTTGCTTTCCTGCAGATAAGTCGGGTAGAGATCTTGAGAGCCATGGGACAAAAAGTTGAATCCGGTCATCAACAACACAGCGTAGATGGCCAACAACCAATGCTTCTTAAGCATCTGCCCGACTTCATGGAAGAAGATGCGTGTCTTGGACTGGGCGGGCTTCTCGGGATCGATCTGCCTCTCTTCTCGAGCACGGAGGAAGACTTGGCTCTCGGGGAGAAGAGCCCGCAACACGGCGGCAAAAGCGGAAATTCCAGCAGCAGTCCAAAACAGCGCACGCCAAGTGGTATGTGGAACGAGGTATAGGTTGATGACGGCGGCGATGAGGTATCCGACAGCGTATCCCTGCTGCATAACCCCACTGGCGAGACCGCGAGCCTCGACGGGAAGGTTTTCGAGAGCGGTTGCGGAGGCTAAACCCCAAATACCGCCCATACCAATACCGAATAGACTTCGGACGGCAAGGAATTGATGGTACGTTTGGACGAAACCAGAGCCGAGGGAGAGGACGGAGACAATAAGGAGGTTGACGACCAACGGCCATTTCCGGCCATATCGATCAGAGATGAGACCAAATGTGACCTAGAAGTCGGAAATTTAAGAGAGGTGGACAGGGAATGGAAGAGGAATTTCCACTCACAGCACCGACGGAACGGAACAACAACGTCAAGGTGATGGATGTCGTCTGTACATGTTTCAGGGAAGCGGAAGGTCAGAGGGAACGTGACAAGAGAGAGGGGGTCGACTGACGATGTCATGCGTCGACCGATTAAACTGTTTTTGCAGGTTGACGACGGTGAGCGACACGCTGAAAAAGTCGATGGCGTCGCAAGCCCAAGCCAACCAGCTGCAGAGAAATCGCCATTGAGATCAAAGTTCAACCACCCTTGGCGATGCCAAGCAGGCCGTTCAACTCACCCGGAGAAGAACATACCCCATTGCGTCCAAGTGAGACCCGCAAGGACCTCTAGCAACGGTCTCGCTCGCTCAACTTTCTCCCTCTTTGGGATGAGGTTTTGCAGGAAGTACGGAGCCATAGGAGACGAGGAAGAGGAAGAGGAGAGGAGTCCCAAACTCTGAGAACAAACCCCGAGCGCTATCGGTTTAAGTACTTCTTAATACCCGGCCTGGTGTTCGCTACGCCCAGATCCGAAGAGGCACAACACAAACCTTACAGCGAGTTATTTCTGGACATCAACCATGGGACCTCAGGTATCCTCGTCTCCAATCCCCGCGGGGAGGGGCTCCTGATCCAACCGGTACCACGGGAAGGACCCAGAGTTCCCGAGTCAGAAACCGTCACTCACCTCAAACCTCAAACCTCCCCACCTCTGCAAGCCAGCTCTCCTTTAGTGCGTCTGGCTGCGGAATAGAGCCCTCACGCGTCATAGTCTATGCGGAGAGTGAGAATCAAGGGAGTGGCGCACCTGACATTCAGCCGTCCATCAGCCCATCAGAAATATTGACAGCCGCCGAATTGGAAGAACGGTTGAGCCGGTCCGAGACGCCCACTTCCATTCACGATCGGACGTTTTCACACACACCTGCCATCTGCATCCCCCCAATTCAGCCCGCACGACCACAACCACCGCGGACAACGAGCCCGTTGAATGGATCATGATACATTGGATGATCGCGCAATGAACGTTTGAATCGCGAGTCTTTTCCTTCAGGGTAAGGGAGAGATCAAACGGCAGTTGAGAGAATACTGAAGAAAACAATTGCAAACGAGCCTCATCGGTTGACCCGTGGGTAGCCTTTCGGTCCATTTGGCTATTAGCCTCCGCTTTCCACCTGCGTCCACACCCAGGACTACGAGGCCGTGATGCCCAATCACCATTCTTTTCCAAAGGCCGACCTCGCAGATCTCTCGCCGCCGCCCGGGAATGGACATTCTACGCTTGCCCAGACATCTACGATAAACAACCCACCCTAGTGCAGCGCATGGTCCTCACGGCGGTGAACCGTCTCACTCCCACGAGGCTGTGCACTCAGGGCAAAGCCAATCAGTGCATCATGTGCGGGCCAGGATGTATCTCAATTCCAGAGTTCCCAAAGAGTGGCGCACGCTGGTCTCTATGCCGGGCAGAGACCCGTGTCAAGGCTGGTGCGACCATTGCCATCCAGGGTCCCAATTGAAACACCGTGGTCGCATTTAAGCACCCTTCTGCGACTCGAGTGATCCTCCGCGTCTCACCCCCTCTCGCTTCCGACGGTCGAAATGGATCAAGCAGGATTACAAGGAATCACGACAGCTGGCGAGGACTTGTACGTCCAATCAATAACCGTTCCTTAATTCGGGTGCTAACCGACCTCGCGATCGAAGCCAAATCTCCAAGGTCCGGCTCACGATCTATACACCTAGAATTCCGCCACTAAATCGGACCGGTTTCAGTATTTCACGCTCGCGGCAACGACGATGGTCATCTGGGACCACCTAATAACGCTCTCCGATGAAGTGAAGTACGTGTGGAAGAGGGACAAGTCCTGGGGTAAGTCCCGTGTTCATCAGCAACTTGTGTCGGGTGTGCAAAAATGTGATTTTTGATGATTACGTAGCGTTCTGGTTGTTCATCACGGTTCGCATCCGTCGGATCCCCCTTCGAGTGGTGGCTGAATACCCCGAAGAGCAGGTACTCCATCCTAATTTACAAGACATGGCTCACGATCGGTGAGGCGGATTTCCACATCAGATCCGAAGTCACAGCATTTACAGATAAATTCGTAGCGTCATTCTTGCCCGGTTATACCCAAGAAGTAAGTAAGTTTCTCTCCCCACCCAGGCACTCGTCTGACTTCGTGGCACAGGTGTGAGTCCGTGGCCGATATAGACAACCACGAGGTTCAGACGCTCAAACGAGAATTCAGGTGTAACCGCACCGTAAAGGTGGAAGGTTACTACTTCACCTTCGTCATAACACTTGGTCACGTATTCTTGACAACGAGGTGAGAATGCCCCTTCTCATTGCACCCGTTGTGGCTCAGTCGAGTCCGGTCCGCAGGGTATACGCTCTGACGGAGGCGAGCAAATATGTTTCCGTCATCTTTGGGATCCTGGTCGCTTCCTCCGTAGCGACGGGCTTGTGGCTCGTTAGTGTGCCTTCAGCGACAGGTAGTACATACATCCAGTTATCTTTATCTCCCTCTGACTTCCCCGTTCAGCCATTCAAATGCCCAACATCCCTCTCGACGCTTTCCGAGCATGCATATTCACCGCTTCTGCGACCGCCGAGTGGGCCTATAGATTACAGGTCGTGTTCGCCGGTATCTATCGTCAACCATCCCGCAAAAGTCCGGAACTCTCATGTCTTTGTAGATCTTATTGCCATCGTTTGTATCGTCGTCTTCGCGTTGAAACACAGGTCCAACCACGGTCAGTCGCGCATGACCCGGCTGATGCGAACGATCCTCCAAGACAGTGTCCTCTACTTCCTCGTCATGGCAGGCATCCACATCGCGATGGTATTCTTCACTTTCTTCGCCAGGGTAACCACGCTTCTCCCACCCTCCGAGAGAGAGATTCTAATACCATGTCTCCTCAGCCTTCCGTTCAGAGTTTCCCACCGATCACGATCATCGTGCACGTATTCCGCCATTCCAATCAAACTCGTCGACTGACCATGGATTCCTTCCAGTTTGATACCGGTGATGATTTCCCATCTGGTGATATCCCTTCGAAAGGCCGCCGATACTTCACTCGTCCAGGCCTGGGATGGGGATCACTTCACCGCTGTTGAAAGTGATGGACATGAGATGAAGAGTTTTGCCTGTCAACCATCATCTTCGACCCCATTCTCCCTCAAGTCAGCATTCTCTGATTAGGACCCAAAGTGTTTCTCCCATTTGAGGTCCTACCCCCTTATTAGGTCCTGTACTGGATTTCATGTTCACTTGTTGTATTGTACCTGCTGCGGTTGTACCAGTACCAGTGTGCCAGTCCCTAACTCTACCCATCCTTGAGATTCAGGCTCCTGCTTGCCTACACATGCTTTCTAGTTGTGAATCTTAGACATCCCCTTCAGACTACTCACCTGGTTGCTTCAATCTGCACCCTGGTTTAATGGCTCAAGGTTGACATCAGAGTGTATGTGGATCTTATTTGAATTGCACTGAACTGCCTGCCACCACCATGGATTTATGTGTTAGGATCTATTCTTCACCAGAAAAGATTTGATATAAGTGGAATATGAACTAATGTGCAGCTGTGTAGTGACATACAGAATCATTCTTGTCAGTGCAGAAATCTCCATGTAGAGAGAGGATACAGAGGGTGACAAAGGTGAACAATAATAGAGAAAATCCATTCAGGCATAAAATAACTGATAGAAGTGGTCATAGATGAAGGTGGAGGGTATAGAGTGTATTGAACAAACAATTAACTGGGAGCAGGGATTATAGACAGAATTAAAGGAGGACAGGGTCACAAAGGATGCATGGAGGGAGGCTGGGCAGAAGGAGAACTCCCCATTTTGAGGTGGGATGGGAAAATGAAGCGAGTATATACAGGGGGGAGGTTGAGGTTGGTTGTGACTCTTTAATATTGACTACATATTTTTCATCTGTTTTAAGACTCACAGCAAACTGGAGAGTGTCCTCATGAGTCCAGTAGGTATGGGCCCAAGAACTCAATGACGATGGAACATTGCCAATCTGTTGCTGTGTGCCATCAAACATATTGTGGGGATGGATCTCCTTACCTGCTGTGAGCATAATTGTCCCATCTTAGTTTGTATGCAAAATCCATAGTCATCCCTTAATTTGGATACTAACCAACCCCACAATTGAAACCTGATCCACACCTAGGGTTCTCCACTAAAAAGGCCAGCCTCAATATTTCATAATCACAGGGATGGTCATCTGAGACCACCTGATAATGCTCTGATGAAGTGAAATAGATTTGGAAAAGGGGCTAATCATCTTGCCTTGTCAGGTCTCCTCCAAAATTTTTGACAATCACACAGCCTTCTGGCTTTTTATCACAGTTTATACCTGTCAGATTCTCCACCTTGGGTGGTTGCTGAACACCCCACAGAGTAGGTACTTCATCCTGTTTTACCAGATCTAGCTCACTGTCAGTGTGGTGCACTTCCACACCAAATCAGGAGCAGTGCATCTTTCCAATAAATTCATAGGATTGTTTTGGCCCAGTTGTACCTAAGAACTAAGTAAATTTCTCTTCATACCCTGGAACCTGTTTTGATGGCTTTGTCTTGCAGGTGAATTTGTGACCAATGTAGACAGCACAAAGGGCTGAGGCATTCAAATGAGATCCCAGGTGTAACTAAGGCCTGGCACGGTTGTGCCTAATCCGGACATCTGCCGGGTTTTACCCGCCGGATTTCGGCAGGTCGGGTGATGGCGGATCGTGTTCCTGCGGGTGATGCCGCAATGGATGTAGGTTTGGATACAGGCGGATCAGGTTGAACCGCTGTTACTGTCACGATTTTCACATTTTCACTCATTTTCTTCTAAGTTCGAAGCGCCCAAACACTCGTTCAAATCATGACATGGCGTTATCTTATCTTATCTTATCTTATCTTTTCTTCTCTCATCTTATCTTATCTTTTCACACTTCAAAGTCACACCATCAAGACGAGGAAAGCAGATAGAATTGGAATACCAATAAAGGACTATCTACTAGGAAGAAGTTGCCACGACCCACTCGTTCTCCTTATCGGACTCCCCCAATCCATCGAAGTCCAACTCGTCATCAGCATCGTCTCCACCATGAGGCCAAGTCTTATCATAAGACTGCCAATCTATGTACTGATCAACGGTGGCCTGATTGACAGTCAGACCAGGAATCTCATCGGGGAAACCGATGTCTGGAAGAGCAGGGGAAGCCGGACGAAAGACGGCCTCCCTAGGAACAGCCGGAGGAGGATTGGTTAACTTCTCAACCATCCTCTCGAGAGACTCGACGCGAGCCTTGAGGTCTGCAATCTCCAACTGACCCTCCCTGGAATCCTATCAGTACTCCTCATCAAGAAAGGAGTAAAGGAGGACACACCTTAGAGAGTCCTCAAGGGACCTCTTCACGTTCATCCGCTCCCAACCGTCGAGAGCCCTCTTCTTTTGCTCCTCCCTCATGTCGTCCTTCACCTCAGCGATGGACTCGTAGATCTCGCAACCCATGACCGCTGCGAAACCAATACAGGCGTCCATACGCCCATCCATCGCATCATTCTCATGATGGATCTCCCGCAGACCCCTACCGATCCAAGACTTTGGAAAAGTCTCCAAGTCCAACTCGTTGACGTGCTTCCTCCACCGCTCCTTGGACACCATGACAGCATCCCCCAATCCTAAATCCCTCAACCCGTCGTGTCGGTACTTACTGGTCATCATCCGACCCCTCACCGACTGAAGGGAAGGATAGGGCTTCCCCCCATTGTCTCTCCTGGACGACTCGTTACCTTGATTGTAACGATAGACAAACAATCGTTTGTCCCTCTCCTCCCTCTCCTCCTCTGAAGGGAAATGCCCCTTCTTCCTCTTGGAGAAAGGCAACCCTATAAAGAGACTCTTCAGCATTCCGACTAAAAGAAGAAGGAAGAAGAATCTGACCTGAAGATTCTCCCTGACTCTCACCCCGAGGATAACCCCTACAAGTCTTGATCTCCTTCCTGGTCAAAGGCTTCTTGGGAAGGAGAGATTCCTCTTCAGACGGAATAGGAACCAACGTTGCCTTAACGGTCGGCAGGATGGTGGCGAAAGGCCGGACGTAGCCTTGGTCGAAGTCGAGGAAAGGGTTGGTGAAATCCTGGACCGGGTCGTGGGTGTAGATGTCGGACATGGAAGATGATGAAGGCGTAGAAGTAAAGGAGGAAGAAGAGTAGTGCTGGAATGATGGAAGAGTATCGATTGAAGACGATGAGGACAACCGGACCAAATCCACCCTTCTTATATCAAGAAACCGGTTGTCAGTCAAGTCCCCTATCTTCAACGGATCTCTCCGAACTCCTATCTGTCCATCAAACCCTCAACCCTGACGACTCAGTGTGACTTCTTTCATTTATCTTTATATAGGTGATTTCTCTCACGATCGTTACCAATCATTCTCACGAGAGGTCACATGCGTTCTCACGGTGCATCTTCTTTATTCATTTCTTATCTTCATGATGCACCATCACTTATCTCATTACCCATTCATTCTTATCACGTCGTTCGTTCATCCTTTCTTCACAGCGCATCCATTGTCGCGTGCTTGCTTGACGACTTAGTCAGATGATTACATGATCACGAATCTTAGTATATAAGTACGTACTGATGATCTGATGTATTCCCCAGACTTTGTCAATCACAGTGTTCTCCCTCCTGACAGGCGGATCATTAGTGATTAACCCCTAGCCTCCCTTGTTCCCCTCTACTCAGCCCAGAGAAGCTATCCCTCCTTCTCTAGTGCCGAAACGCGTTACCTCGGCCTCTATTTTTACCTACCCGAACTACGGATATTCCGGAGCTGCAAGTTACGCCAACACGTACGGGAGTGGTCTGTCTCGACCCACTCTGAAGAAATCCGCGGTTACCCGATAACTTCGTGTACCGAGCTCTAAAGGAGACTAGCATCGGTTCAGTAGGCCTGTTGGCGAGGTCGGTTCTGACAGGCACCTTTCTAATGTACTCAGCCATACAGTCCATTACAGCTATCTCACAATGCCAGAAGATGTTGGCATTATGTCACAAGTATGGGCACTCACAATCTGAAGGAAGGCAGCTACCTCACCCTATGGGTCCTGAAGATGGTGGTTGAATTTCCTCCATATTCAATGATACTCGTACTATCTGTCATCCTGATGCACAACAACACCTCCATTGGGAGGATGAAATCCAGCTGACTATCACACACAATACAGCTCCTCTGGCCTCTACACCTGGAGTGCTTATTGGAACAGGCTGAAGAAGGGGGCAAAGGAGGTGAGGTTTTGGTGGAAAAATCTGACCTACATTTTTTTTCACAATGGAAGAGGTTATCAGCAGGCAAAGGGGCACATAGTAACACTTTATATGTCATGCATTGTTCATACATACTCCTGGAAAGTGACCTTGACACTTCTGATAATTTAAAATTCTACAAGGTACACCATAGGCAGTGCTAAACACAGAAGATCTGAAACCCAATATTATGAAACCCCCATAATCCAAAAAGCTGCTAGGCCCAGCCAGCCCAGAGTGTGGCAATGCAGTGGGGTAGGATGCCATGTCACCCATGAAAACTGAGTCTTACAAATACCCAGTCACAGAGCTTCACTGAGGGAAATGCCTTGGCACAAATGTCTGGAGTGTTCCTACACATATGAGACCTTCCAGTTGCTCTGGAGGCATGTCAAGGCCCTCAACCTTGAGGGGTTCATCAGCAATGGAAATACTTGGTCCAGACCTTATCAATGATGTGGCAGCCTACTAACACTGTTGCAATTAGTCCTGGTCTCAAACCATGAAAAATCAGGAAAGAATCAGAAAGCTGCAAGCCCCAGCTCAGGTTCTTTAGGTCCTTGTGCAGTAGGGTACATGTCCAGGGCCTGAAGTTGGGGGTTGTTGAGGCCATTAGGTGGTCCTTGAAGTGCTGCTGCATGGAAGGGTTGTTGATCTTGAAGAGGTTGAGTGTTGTCTTCATGAAGGTTGAGAGCCTCAGGACATAGGTTTTCAAGTTGTCTATGAAGAGTTAGCCCGAAGAATGGGAGTTAGAGTTGCCAATGACCAAGTTGTCAACTTGGTAGATGGTAAATGTCAGAACTGACCTTGCCAACAGGCCTACTGAACTGATGCTAGTTTCCTATATTGCTCAGTACACAAAGTTATCAGGTAACTGCAGAACACGTCAGAGTGGGTCAGGACAGACCACTCCCGTATATGTTGGTGTAACTTACAGCTCCAGAAGATCCGTAGTTCGGGTAGGAATAAAGAGGGGCCGAGTGTCAGGGCTGACCTCGAGCACAACTCCTCTCAAACAACGACGGGTGAGAGAGGGAGATCTTTCTGACCCAGATCTTGGATCACCTAAGTGGTTTGTGGATGTTGGGAGTCCTGTTAGCTGGACCTAGATACAGTCTCTCCTGGGGGCGTCCAGGCTTTCAGGGCCAAATGGAAGTACCCAAGCCAGGTAGAAGTATAGATGGAAGATGTGGAGGCAGAGGGGAACAAGTGGAGATGTCGGGGTCAACTCAGAGACTATGGTTCGAGATGCCTAAGGCAACAGTTGGCTCGTGGGGGAATCTGAGTTGACAAAGTCTAAGGAAATACAGGTAGTACACTACCACTTGTCATGATTTTCACCCTTTTTTAACTTATTTTCTCTAAGTTTGAAGCGCCCAAACACTCATTCAAATCATGACATGGCATTATCTTATCTTATCTTATCTTTTCACACTTCAAAGTCACACCATCAAGACGAGGAAAGCAGATAGTATTGGAACACCGATAAAAGAACTATCTACTGGGAAGAAGCTGCTACAACCCACTCATTCTCCTTATCGGACTCCCCTACCCCATCGAAGTCCAACTCATCGTCAGCATCATCCCCTCCATGCGGCCAAGTCTTGTCATAAGACTGCCAGTCCAAGTACTGGTCGACAGTGGCCTGGTCGACGGACAAACCGGGAATCTCATCAGGGAAACCGATGTCAGGAAGAGGAGGAGAAGCAGGACGAAAGACGGCCTCCCCCAGAACAGCCAGAGGAGGATTGGTCAACTTCTCGACCAACCACTCTAGAGACTCGACACGAGCCTTGAGGTCAGCAATCTCCAACTGACCCTCCCTGGAATCCTATCAGTACTCCTCATCAAGAAAGGAGTAAAGGAGGACACACCTTAGAGAATCCTTAAGGGACCTCTTCACGTTCATCCGCTCCCAACCGTCGAGAGCCCTCTTCTTCTGTTCCTCCCTCATGTCCTCCTTCACCTCTGCGATGGTCTCATAGATTTCGCAGCCCATGACAGCTGCAAAACCAAGACAGGCATCCATGCGCCCATCCATCGCATCACCCTCGTGATGGATCTCCTGGAGCCCTCTACCAATCCAAGACTTCGGAAATGTTTCCAAGTCCAACTCGTTGACGTGCTTCCTCCATCGCTCCTTGGACACCATAACGGCATCCCCCAAACCCAAGTCCCTCAACCCGTCGTGTCGGTACTTACTGGTCATCATCCGACCCCTCACCGACTGAATGTAAGGATAGGGCTTCCCCCCGTTGTCCCTCCTAGATGACTCGCTACCCTGATTGTAGCGGTAGACAAACAAATGTTTGTCCCGTTCCTCTCTCTCCTCCAATGAAGGGAAATGTCCCTTCTTCCTCTTAAAGAAGGGCAACCCTGTAAACAGATCCTTCAACATTCCAATTAAGAAAGAAGGAAGAAGAATCTTACCTGAAGATTCCCCCTGACTCTCACCCCGAGGATAACCCCTGGGAGTCTTGATCTCCTTCCTAGTCAAAGGCTTCTTAGGAAGGACCAATTCCTCCTCAGACGCAATCGGGACCAAAGTTGCCTTAACGGTCGGAAGGATGGTGGCGAAGGGGCGGACGTATCCTTGGTCGAAGTCGAGGAAGGGGTTGGTGAAGTCCATCACCGGCTCATGGGTGTAGATGTCGGACATGGTAAAGCAGGAAGGCGTAGAGGTAAAGGAAGACGAGGAGTATTGCTGGAATGGCGAAAGAGTATCGACTAAAGACGATGGAGACAACCGGACCAAATCCATCTCCCTTATATATCAAAAACCGGTTATTACTCAAGTTCCCTATCTTCAACGGATCTCTCCGAGCCCCTATCTGTCCATCAAACCCTCAACCCTGATGACTCGGTGTGACTTCTTTCATTTATCTTTATATAGGTGATCTCTCTCAGGATCGTTACCAATCATTCTCACAAGAGATCACATGCATTCCCATGGTGCCTCTTCCCTATTCATTTCTTATCTTCATGACGCACCATCACTTATCTCATTGCTCATTCATTTTTATCACATTGTTTGTTCATCCTTTCTTCACGACTTGCCCGTCGTCACATGCTTGCTTGACGACTTAGTCAGATGCTTACATGATCACGAACTCTAGTATATAAGTACGTACTGATGTTCTGATGTATTCCCCAGACTTTGTCAATCACAGTGTTCTCCCTCCTGACAGGCGGATCATTAGTGATTAACCCCTAGCCTCCCTTGTTCCCCTCTGCTCAGC
>Ga0307511_10005968_pt1 | contig 12302 bp, 17 predicted proteins | sample 13_EM_MG_FD_200266 | JGI IMG/M metagenome (GOLD analysis project Ga0307511, IMG submission 200266) | Populus trichocarpa ectomycorrhiza microbial communities from riparian zone in the Pacific Northwest, United States - 13_EM | ecosystem: Host-associated > Plants > Roots > Unclassified | place...
CCAGAAGGGCGGAACGGCTCAGTACTTATACTAGCCGCCAAGCCTTCTGGAGTCTGAAAAACCTGTTTTCTGGCCTTTCCAGAAAACCTGTTTTCTGGCCTTTCCAGAAAACCTGTTTTCTGGCCTTTCCAGAAAACCTGCTTTCTGGCCGTTCCAGAAAGCACTCCTCCACGACCATAAATACAGGTGTGGGAGGTCAGGCCTCCAGTACTCAGAAATACAGGTGTGGATGCGTAATGCATCATGATAAAGGAAAAGTACATAAGGACCGGATACGCTCAAGGTGATAGTACGTAAGGTACTATACCCGAGCTATCTGGTAAACATGATAGGTGCTAGGAAATGCGTACTAAGACAAATATAAGAAACGGTCTTCCGTTACATTTAGTCTTCTTTTTGTGTGGTTGACCACGGACCTCTGGCTGGTCTTTTAATTTTGCCTTTCCACCTTTTTTTTTACGGGTAGCTATATCCCTTTTAATTCAATCAATGTTAGACTTATGTGTAAATAAGTTAACACTATTTCTAACTCCTCGAGTAATCTTAGTATTGACATGACAAATTAAAGAGCCCATGAAAAGTATAGAATCACCAGGACGAAGCTCCACAATATACTTAGCTTGACACAATACCAAGTCACCACTATCATAATCCCCATATGGGACAACAGCATTAGGAACTGAACGCATATCCTTCCAATCTTGATGAGCTTGTAAGGCGCTATATGGTGTCATTGGCTGATTTATAGCTACACCTGCCCAAGGATTGCATAATAATTGAAGTGAAGGTGGAAGAATAATATTAGTTAGCTTGTTATATGGTTTAGGAAATATTAGCTTCAAATGATCTCTAAGATAACCCCATAGTGGTTGATTTTTCTCAATCCAAGTAATAGAAGCCGGCTGCTGAGTTAAATAATCCTTACAGTAATAAATATCTAATCTACTATCAGCCCAAGTGGCGTAGTGACGAATAGGAAATTCTCCTCGTGGATCAATCTTTCGCTGGTGATGGGTATTCAACTCTGGAAGATGCTTATCACTATCCACTAAACTCTTAACCAAAGTATTAGGAACTCTGAATCGGTAGGTAAGTAAACAGCCATCCCTGTCTCTAATTTCAAGATGTTCCATGCAGGATGGAAATCGTCGAAAAGTGGAACGTCGAAAGGGAAGCATAATTGGTAGAGAATATTGCCCTTGACTTTAGTTAATATAAATTTATGGAGCAGAATTAGGAATAGTATATATACCTTTCTTATTTTTCAATAACCATTTCAATTGAGCAATGGTAGTGGGAGCTTGCTAATTGACTCGGTTCCTTCTTACTAGTTCCAATAACTTCAAACACCTTTTAATATGATGTCGTAACCCTTTTCCATCCTTTCGCTTATCTTCATTAAATGCTCCACTTGCCACCAAGTAGTTTAATCTTGCTTCAAAAGAAGTATTCAGGAAGATGGCAGAAGTGGCAGAGGTGGCAAAGCTAGCAGTAGGGGAGGTGGTAGTGGTAGAGGTGGTAGCGGTAGCGGTGGTAGTGGTAAAGGTGGTAGCGGTGGTAGCGGTGGTAGAGATAGCGGTGGTAGTGGTAGCGGTAGTAGGGGTAGCGGTGGTAGCAGTAGTGGTGGTAGTGGAGACAGTAGAGGCGGAGGAGTCAATGGAGGTATTAGAAATAGTGAAGGTATTGGAGCCTAGCGAGGCAGCAGTGGCAGGTTCCAATGCATCCATTTATAAGATTCTTCTATACCAGAAAATATTAGAATATATATTAAGAACAGATGAATAAACCTTACATATGCGCTGGCTGCTAGCTGCTGGCTGGGAGCTTGCGAGCTGGATTGTGAGGTGGATTGGGGACTGGATTGTGAGCTGGATTGCGAGCTGGATTGTGAGCTGGATTGCGAGCTGGATTGCAAGCTGGATTGCGAGCTGGATTTGGATTTCAAGCTGGTGGGACTGCGAGATGTTCGGAAGGTGGAAACTCGGGAAGGCTAGATGTGTGCAATGGCTGGATAGCTAGCGGGATGACTGGATAACAGGATTGTCAGGATACCTATAGAGAGAGGGGGGTTGAGGTAGTAGACGGGGTAGAACTAGACTGTAGAAGAATAAAGGGATAAAGGAACAAAATAGTAAAACACACCTACCTGTGTTCGATTACCCAGTAGTAGTGCGCAAATTTTAAGAATGCCAAAAAGTTAATAAATTTTAAAGCCAAGAAGCCACGGAATGTTAAAGCCAAGAAGTTACATTAATTTTTGTTTTTTTTGAATCATCCATATCCGGCTAACCAAAGGAAAATTCATTTAAGCCCTTAACGGAGCTACTGGGAATCGAACACAGGCTCTGTTAATGCCAGAAGGACGGGCCAGTCCCCACCAACAAAACCAGAAACCCAAAGGGATACAAAATAAAATTGCACCCGCATGATATTACTAAGCTTGCCTAGTTGAATGTTGATCTCGTGTTGAGCTGGTAATTCATTCCACACGGTAGCTAGTTGCGAACAGGGTGCATTGGTCACACAATTTGTCTTAGTAGCTTCAGTATATTAATCATTCAGCAGTAGTACTTAATACATTCAAGACTGCCATTACCCAGTTTACAATATATACCCTTCTATCATTTGTAGTACAGGTAAGCTCATAGATCATGTATTGTTCTAACCCACTCACTAATAGATAATAAGGCCTTAGATAATAGAAACATATATGTATATTATTAGTTAAAAGAGAACCTCAGAGGGTCTTGAATTTATTCAATACTACTCCTTAATGGTTAATAACTTAAACACGTACTAATAATATGGGAAGATGAGTAAATAATTGCCGAATAGGTTGCTCAACCGAACTATCAATCTCTTGTTCTACTCTTCTCCTCCAGATCTTTACGAATGACTTTAAGGATATTTTCTATTACCTGCAACAAAGGCCATGGCTAATTAATGTCATAGTGCCGCTCGAACCACCCGTATATATGCTAATACCTGAACTATATATATTTGCTGCCACTCGCTGGCTATAGCTACTCTAGTTATGAGCTTATTAATGTAAACTATGAGAGGTCTCTTATTTGACATCACCTGTATCCCAGGTGATTCTAGGACTTAATGAAGGCTTTAAAAAGGGGGCAATTGGAATAGTCCAGGAGCTAGATCATCCTGCTGCATATGCCACCTGGAGTTGCATTCCCATGTCATACCCTAGATACTATGCATGCGAGTAATGAGTTGATTAAAACTAAAAATAAAATGATGCCACTTTTATACATACATATTTGTCTCCTTCCTTTTATGTTATATATAGTCATTGGTGGTTCGGTTGCACAATTTATCTATAGATTTATATTGTACATGTAACTTATTGTAGTCCGGTTGCATGCACTTAGTTGTAGTTCGATTCAGCAACAGATTTATGCTGCAAGCGTCACATATCATAGCCCGACTGCATGCATTTATTGGTTGCTCGGTTGAACGATTCAGCAATAGATTTATGCTGCATGCGTTACTTATTGCATGCATTTATTGGTGGTTCGGTTGAACTATTCAGCAATATTGGTGAATAGGTCGCGCTAACGACAGTCTGTGCGAAATTGGTGGTTCGGTCAACCGAACTGTAAATAGCGCCAGGTTGGCCAATCGGTGGACCGATTGGCAAATCGTCGAGATAGGAGTATCGGTCAGGACAGTGATAAGGGAAGATGACAATGAGGAAAAGAGAAGAGTTTTCCTTCCACACAACTTATTATACAGAAACTCAGCGAAGAGGTCAGAACCTACCCAAGCGAGACGCCGCCTACTGAATGAATGGATGAAGGAGGTGGTAAGAAGAGCGCTAGGCAAAATCAAAGCTTATCAGTACCAGAACCAGACAGAATCACATGGAGGTTGCTGAAGGCCCTGAAAGATATAAAACTGGGCAAGGTGGTTCTGGATGATATATAGTATAGCAAATGGCGGAAATAGAAAACAGATATTATGGGAAAGACAAATAGTGGGAGATAGTGATGGTAATGATTCCAAAAACAACGAGAGATTATACAAATGTGAAAGGATGGAGACCGATAGTACTCTTCAATACAATTGGAAAGCTAGCGGAGAAGATGGTGGCTGAGTGAATAATGATCAAGAAGAGCCTCATCCAAGAAAGAGCTTTTGCGGGAAGAAAGGGCAGAGGAGCGATAGACTCGGTGATGCTAATGGATGAAATCAGGAAGGATACAGGAGGAGGTGTATATGGGAGGGACATAAAACAGGGGAAATGATAAAAGAGATACTAACAGAACATAAAGGCCTAAGAGATTGGGTGGACTACTTCCTAAGACCCAGTACCTTCGAGATCAAGGTAGATAGAAGGGGGATTGGAAAAGGAACCAAGGTGGGAGGGAACCTACAAGGGTCCCCCTTATCCTCCACCCTTTTTACCACTTACATGTCGGCAGTGGTGCGCGAGGCAGAAAGGGAGCTGGTATGGAAAGAAGTCAAAGTAACACACCGGACGAACACAAGAGGGGGGGGACGGTAAGGAGACAGGCAGAACAGCTTCATCTCTCTCTCATATATCGGAGACGTTAACTCGGTGAGGGTGGGAAAGGAGAAAGAAATAGACGAGGCCCTGGAAAAAGCGGCTTCCGAATATGGACTGAAGTGGCACAGATCGAAGGACCGGAAGAACGAGGTGCACATAGAGGTGAATGTGAATGCAAAGATGCATTGGAAATTCAGGACAGGGAGAGCGGAGGGGGCATTCAATATAATTCGGAGACTTATTGAGGCTCCTGCCGGAGGAGAAACGAAAGGTGGTCATAGACAAGCTCCTACCGATCCTGACATATGAGGTAGAGCTATACACGACACCGTCAAAAGAGAGCTCACGCCTGGCAGCACGCATGGCAAGATGGGTTGTGATAAGGTACGGAGGATCCATGTATTAGCCATATATCAATATACCCCCCTTGACCCCGTTATCCAGGGCTCTTAGGCACTTCATAAATTATTCTCTGAACTCGTGCGCAGCTTTTGAGCCCCCTACCGTCCAATTCTACCGAAAACCCATTGAGTTCTACCCTACAGCTGTTTTGTTTCATATCCCGGTCGTCAGCAACTGTGACAAGGTCCCCCCAAACAGTGCCCGTAAGTGTTTTCCCGGTTTTCCCGGATTCCTCCTCTGCTACCTCCGCTTCTCCAGTCCATTGAGTGTACTGCGCTGGCTCTCCCCTCTTCGCGGCCGGTTACCATCTGTGAAGCAGACCCACTCCCCTCGTCCAGATTGCCCGCTATCGATCCCGCCCAGTATCCCAAGGATTTTGATCTCTTCGTCTGATGGCGCCATGATAGACTCGTCACTGACCGCAAAGACTCGAGTGTCTTCTCTGTTACCGTACGAAGGTTCCGCTGCAATGTCGACTGCCGATAGATGGAATGCTTCCGTAATTGGGCTGCTCTCTGTAGATGTGGGGTTGATCCATCGTACCAGGTGGCATAACCCGGAGCAGGGGGTGCTTCCAACAAGACCCTGATCTCGGGGTTCCCTTCTCCGTATTGCTCTGCCAGCCCATGACCTTGAAACGTCGTCGAGCTTTTCCGTGAGAGGTCCTATGTTAGCAATGTACCCTAGCTCCTAGTGGCTGCTGCCATGGTACCCCCCCCGGTGATCTTCCCGAGAGCCTGGTACTCTAGTCTTCTGAAGGGTTCGAATTTGCTTGCCATTGATGGGAGGTTGAATAGCTCTGCGCCCCATGTAAAGAACGGTCTGATTGCCCCATTGTTATTGTCGTGATCTTGGGGCTCTCCCCGTTTGGCGCTCTGGTCGCTGGAGCTCCAGCCCAAAGGGGGGAATAGTGTCACAACCGTGTGTTTGTTCCTGTTTTGAGAAGTCGGGCAAGGGTTCTGTCCGACTCTCGCTGCTGCCCATCGCGAGACTCGGACAACCCTATTGTCTGAGTCTCGCCATTGTTGTTGTTGTTGTTGTGATTCGCTATCTCGTTGTCAGGCTATAAGGTGTCGGCCTTTGGCTCTCAGTATCTAGTTTTCGCTCTCCAAGACTCGAGCGTAGTCTTGTAGCGCTGGGTTAGTTTTCTTGGGAAGAGAGGTTTTGCATAGCAACACCAACAGCGAATAGACAAATGAATGGCCAATAAAGGGACACTTCACCTGGTATGAATGCGTATGTCGGCAAGTCAGTGCGAACGTATGAGTGTGCAACGTAGCTACCGGTATTTGTGTATGGAGACGTTCTCTCTTACAGGTTCAAGCTCTCTCGAGACGGAACATGAAGAGATCTAAATACACAAAGGGAGATAATTCTAGCGACTAGTCTGGCTGGAGTTACGTGAGTTAGTACATCATCGCTACATGAGTGGCATCTCGCCATGACATGAGTGTATGATGGGGCTATCAGTGGCAGCAGCCACGACATCATATTACTCACGTGCTTCTCAACTTTATCGAATCAATCAGTTCTATATATTCTACTAGTCTGGTTGGCACGACCGCTCCTATGAGCTCGTGCCAACCAGACTAATATTCTACGCTATATGCTTCGCACGCTTTTCCGTGCAACACAGTTAGGCCCGAGCCTAGTGAATATGCCCTCGTAAGCCCCAAATACCGATATTCCGACAGATATCACCGTTATCACTACCCCGCCCCTAACAACCCCACTTCCAACTCCCAGAGGTTTAGCCGCTTAAATTCCAAAGGCTGCACCTGGTAGTGAGCAAGCATGACAGCGAGCCTGGCGGCATCTTCTACAACAGTGAGCGAGCATGGCAGTAGGTATGGTAGTGATATAAAATTGGATAACTACCTAACTTACTTGTGGCAGCAAGCCCGGAAGTAACGCCGGAACCTCCGCAACCATTGAAGGAAGCCCGACGCGACTCTATTTCATTCTTCTGAGTCTATATCGGAAGACAAATATCTACCATACAAAGCCCTGCATCTGCAAATCGAGGAACTTGGGAGAGCAGCGGGATATCCGCAAACAATAACACCATACACTTTTCGAAAGGGTGTAGCGACCTTTATAGATAGTAAGTACCAGTACCTTATGATCATATCCGCATTGAGTATCCCAACATTGAATTCAGAAATTGGTACCACCACCTAAAGGCCTCCACCGGGGCCATGCCTACCTAATCATACATGTATGCCGTATCTGTAGGGTGGGTTCCTCCAATAGTTGTAACTCTGTACAATGCGCCCAGGAACTCTGCCGCCAAAACCTTTGCAAGCGGGCCAATATCCAACCGGACATCCGCTATCCGGAGAGCATCAAAACACTAGATTTTATGTGCTGCTGATACACATATCGGGGGCAACCCATTCATAACCAGTGGAATCGACGAGATGATCCGCGTCATTCTCCCATTGCCATCGATAAAGGGGTGTATGCTAATGAGCGAGTGATGCAGCCACGCTGCAAAGGTATATGGCATTAAACAGTCTCTTCCAGCTTTCACCTGCTTTAAGTGCGTTTCTGCCATCCTGACGAATATCTCCATAGACTCTTGTCGAAGGGATGGAAGACTGTGTAGCTTACGTCCTGCGTTGCTGAATCTCTGTGCGCTACATACACCGTCTTTTGCCGTCATTCCCCCACTGGAAGGAGGGCCCTTGTTGGCAAGTTGGTTGAGGGTCAGTTTGTACCCGAATCCTATCTGCTGCCATTGAGATCCTGTGAACCTGCAACGCTAGATCTGTGGTGAATTGTGCGGTTTTGTACATAGCCCAATGGGCAGCAAAGGCCGTCGCCACAGAAGACCCCCACATCCGATCCTTCCTAGAGGACTCCCCTCCCGACTTTCCCCCCTGGCACGACGGTACCAAAGGGCCGCAAGCCACCCTAGAGGCACCGATCCCGGCCGCCTTCCATCTAACGGCCATCTCCAGCCCGGAAGAAATCTCCTGGGGTAATGCAAGAGCCCATCGCCAAGGCAAGCTCCTTCACATTACCCTTCTCCACCCCAAAGACCCGAGATCCAAGGAAAAGGGCTACTGGGCCGCTTCTCTAGCACAACTCACCAACGACGGGTGGACCTTAGCGTACTCCGACGGTTCGGGAAGGAACTCAAACGTAGCCTCAGGAGCCTTCATCCAGGACGTCAAAGATAGAGGCGTCAAACACGGAGGCTTCCTAGGGGACCTGGCCTCAGTAGCAGACGGGGAAAGGGAAGAGATGGCCCTGGCCATCAAACACACACCCTCCGACCGCAAGGTCTGCGTTCTGTCAGACTCCACCACCGCAATACACACGGCCTTACAGCTTTCCGGAGGAGCACCCCCCAGATCAGGCATCGAAACTGACCTCCTCGAGAGCCTCCTGGCCCGCACACACAACACTGCAGTCGCCTGGATCCGGGGGCACATAGGCCTAGAAGGGAACACCATCGCAGACAACCTAGCAGAACTACACTCCCACATAGGGGTCGTCTCCCTCCATCCAAGAACCGCCACCCACGAAGGCCTCAGGGCAGCCTCCAGAGCCACCAGAAAAGGCCTATGCACCCAACCAGGAGAAAAGGCCTATGCACCCAACCAGGCTTCGGAGTAAGAAGACCTGACTGGCATCGCCACGCCCTCACCGCCTACACCTGGTTCCGGACGGAGAAAGGGCCTCAAAAGGCCTGGCTTCACCGGGTCGGCAAAACCAATGACCCCTCCTGCCCGTGCGGCCATCCCAACCAAACGGGAGAACACATCACGTTCCATTGCCCCCAGCACGCCTCCACAAGGGAACGCCTACTAAGAGCCAAAAAGACATGGCCTGAGCTCGACAAGCCAGACTAGCGAAAGGAAGGGGACGACGACTCCTACGATGCCATCGAGAGCTTCTTTTTTGGTAAATCAGTACTCGTATTTATCGAGAGCTTCTTCGACTACCTTTACTTCGAAACTTAAAAGACACTGCATCCCGACCGGGAAGTAGGGCCGCCAACCCGCTATTGACGCCGGAAAAAATTCGCAACAATTTTCCTCCAGCCCCTCGGTGGTTAGGCGACGCGGAGCCAGCCCTTGCCCACTCCCGGGATAAGAGTCAGAGCCGGTGGCAGGAGTTGGAGAGAAGGGGAAGGCGGAGCGGGGGACTCGAGGAGTGCTAGTTGAGCGGCCTCGGAGCTGAAGCTAAGAGGGGAGGGAGAGTACCAACTCGTCGGGGAGGGCCGGGGAGAGGGCGTGGCGGAGGAAGCTTCGGGGGCCGGACGGAGGGCGGCGGCGGAGGGGCGGTGCTATCCTCGGGGCATTTATTTTTGTTACCTTTTTCTTCGGGGCGTTTAGTATTTGATCTTTAGTATCGTTGAATTTTTTGTTACCTGTTTCGTGTACTTAGATCGTGCATGGCCTCCCAGATTAACTTGGGTCGCCTTGAAACCTGGCGGGCTTCCGCTAGGCTGGTCATAACCCTCCTACAGGGTTGCATACGAGTAATGAGATTGAAAAAAAAAAAAAAAAAAAAAAAGTCCATAGCCCAATTACGAACGACATATAGTGCCCTCTGCACGTCTCCTAGAACTGAGGTGATATGTGTCTGTCCGTTTGGATCACTCTTTTCAGCTTGGAGAGCACCAAGAAAAAATCCTGCCCGCACCAGCCTGGTGAGTGACTCTCCTCCCAGTTGGAAAACCCCTTCCAGTAGGTTAGTCTCGACGCTAGCAAGCATGGAATACGCTTCCGTGATATCCGTAGACGGCATGGCTGAGTTCAGCCCAATCCACTGCTCTCTTACTTTCGCAGATTCCGCCGACGGCTCCTCGATCGTGTAGCTTTCAAGGCGGGACAATTTCGTTGTGTAGATTTTTTTTTTGTAAATCATTACTCGCATTCATACTATGGTATATGACGAGGGTATGCATCCCCGAGTGGAAACTCGGCCGGATTATTCAACCTCTGGGCCATACCGACCCCGCTCGTTGTGTAGATGACATTTGGCAAACCAGGGTTTCGGTAGAACTGGATTTCTGCGGCATTAATGCTTGCGCAATCTTTTGCAACAATGGCAGCCCATTTTGTAAACACTGGGTCTGCTGTAAATCCCACAAGCTCAAGTAGGCGGGAGCAAAGGGTATTTGCACCGTGTATGTGTTGTAACCGCACATAAACCTTTGCTAAACGTGCCAGCAGGCAAGGCTGGTTCGGATGGGTGATAACCAGATTCTCAAATGCTGTTACCGCTTGGCTTATACAGGAATCCGGATTCAGATCGGGCAAGATTAACTGATTCGCCCCGTGGGGAAGATTGCCATTTGTAACCCATGTATCTAAAGGTCCTCCTGCTGACCATGCATATTGATCATGGGCGTATATTCCCTCCGTCCCAGTGCAGGTCCTAACCACTGATATGTGCGTAGTTGCCATTTGTGTAGCTATAGGGTCCTGTAGGGGTCCTTATGTATTCCGGCTGTTGACACTTTGTAACCCACAGATGACAGCTCCGCGGATAACTGCACTCCAACTAGCAAACATCAGGGTCGTTTCGTTAGCAACAATTATATCCAGGAAGAGGCCAGAATTAACTTGCGGATTTGGCGGTTGCAACACCTCGATTGTATCAATAGAACCGCTTTGGGTCAGGCCAATCAAAAGAATAGGTAGGCGTGAGGTAGATGGGAGAGTGTATCGTAGTGTATGGAGACTCAGTTGTGAGCAATGATGCGTAACTATGATTGCTGTGATGATCAAAGTCTAAGTCAAAGTGGACACACGAGAAACTCTTATCTATGCTCCACCGGCAAGGGAGTCGTCTTGGCATGTATTGGAAGTCTACACGCGTGGCTTATGCAGCTTTTTTTATATTTTCTTTTATTTTTTTATATATATTCTGCGGTTCCGCATGATGAGCCCCCCGGAAGCCCGGGAGGATTCAAAGTTAATCTGGCCCGCCCACGCGCGCTATATACAAAAAGGCAAAAACTCGCGCCCCTCCGTCACTCCAACTCCGCCAATTCGCTTTTCCAATCGCAGGTAGAAAAATACATCCGTATCCACAAGATCGCGGGTAGGAAGCGATAACTCACCTCTTCATCCCGCTGCTTCAAAGACCATCATAGATCGCGGGTAGAAAAATAAGGAACCCCTGCTCCTCATCTATTCCAATCGTAAACTGTGGTGCGGAAGCGATTCCTTCCCATGGGGGGCCCTCGGTAGTTGTCGATCGTGTCCGCCAGGTAGACGACCAGTGACGATGCTGCCTTCCCCGCTCTGCGATTCTGTTGTGTTAACCATCTGATCCAAAGATTCCGATTCCCCGGTTGTCCTCTTCTATCCACTGGCGCATCTGTCCAGGCTTGTACTGTGTTGGTGCCTTTGTGTTCGCTGGTGTGGGTCTTGCTGATGGGGTGGGGGTGGAGACTTTGCTGCTGCTGGCTCCAGTCTGGCTATATCGCCCCTCTGTGTTGCCATGGTCTTTCAGTTAGCCCCCGTGCTGCTCGTAATTCCGTGACCTCTTCCCTTAATCCGTCTGTCTCCTCATGTTGTCTGGCTAGCTGTTCGGCTATCTCCGCTCGTGCCTCGCTTAATCTTTGTAGGACGCCGTTCATGGAGTTTTCGAAGAGCTCTGCGTCTGCCGAGATGAGATCCCAGTTTTTGTCAGTTTGTTCATGACCCAAAATTTTTAATACTTGGACAAGGGACCAAGCGGCTTTTTGGGTGGACCGAGTGGAAGGGGCAGTGGTGATCATCTCGGTAGTTAGGGAGGCTACTGAAGCAATGGCCTTCTCAAACCAGTCTTTGTCGGTGTTGTCTGTATCCTCGTCGTTGTCTGTGACTTTGTCTGTGTCCAGTCTCGTCGGGTTATATGACGGCTCGGAGGCTGGGGCTATGTCTATGTGGCTTTCGTAGCCTTTGTCTATTTGGGGCAGTGCTGGAACTGGCGCTGCGCCTGGTGGGGGGCCCGGTAACCCGCAGGCGTGTCTTGAGTGGGGGACAGACCCGGTCTGATTCGCTGGAATGTCGAGGTGTGGATGCTGGCTTGAGGTGTGGGTGAGCTTGTAGACCAATGCTCGTGGAAGGCGTTTCTTGGTGAGAAAGGAGGAGAAGAGAGCGAGAAAGATTCAAGATTAAAAGGAAGAAATATGTTTTGACTTGAAGAACATCTTCAGACGGGGGGGAAAGGGTCGCGATAGTTGTTGTTCTGACCCATACGCCAATACGGCCCATTCATCAATGGGTCGACCAATTGATCAATGGGCCGCTAAAGATGGTTGGGCCGGCCCACCCATCAATCGCGCTAATGGCCGGCCCATTCATCAAAGGGCCCAGCCCACCCATCAATCTGACGGCTACAACAATATTTTAATATAATTATCTCA
>Ga0307511_10005969_pt1 | contig 12302 bp, 13 predicted proteins | sample 13_EM_MG_FD_200266 | JGI IMG/M metagenome (GOLD analysis project Ga0307511, IMG submission 200266) | Populus trichocarpa ectomycorrhiza microbial communities from riparian zone in the Pacific Northwest, United States - 13_EM | ecosystem: Host-associated > Plants > Roots > Unclassified | place...
CTACGCGTCGTGATGCGGTGTGACGGCCTCAGGGGTGAGGTCAGCGCTTTGCTTTGGCGGCTCGGCGGGATCGCCGGTGGGCGTTGGAGCAACTACTGGCGCGCTCCTTGATATCGCTTCGTGAACGGGGATCGTCGTCGATGCCAGTTGCTTCAGCTCTTCGACCTGAACCTCGCGCTCGATGGTGTTCTTGAAATCGTCAGTGGCTTTCTTGAATTCACCCATCGCCTTGCCGAGGGTGCGGCCGATCTCGGGAAGCTTCTTGGGCCCGAAGACGATGAGCGCGACGACGAAAATGAGAATCAACTCCGGGAGGCCGAGCGAACCGAACATGAGCGACTTTCTCCTCTGACTGATACGGCCGCGTGAACATCGCCGGGCTGTCGAATACTCCGCGCCTATAATGAGTTCTGTTCCCTGCAAAATCAGGCAGACAACAATATGGCAAAGATACAAAAGACTGGTAAGTGGACGTTTTCGTTGACGCTGGCCGTCGCCATCATCGGTGCGACGCTGTTCGGCGGATTCTACGGCAATCGCCTCTTCGGTTCGCCCGTGCAGAGCGAAGTGACGAAGCGGCTCAAAGAGTACACGGACCTGCTCGCCGCGGTGACGCAGTGGGCGCCGGATGATGTCACGTCCGACAAGTTCGTCTACTCGTCGATCGACGGGATGCTGCGGACGCTCGATCCGCACACGTCCTTCCTCGAGCCGAAGGAGTACGCCGACATGCAGGATCGCCAGAAGGGCTCGTTCTATGGCCTCGGCATCCTCGTGACGAAGCGCAACGATCAGGTCACCGTCATCACGCCGCTCGAAGGCACGCCCGCCGCGCGCCTCGGCATCCGCGCAGGCGATGTGATCTCCGAGGTTGAAGGCGTGTCGACCGACGACTTGCCGCTCGACGACGTCGTCAAGCGGCTCAAAGGTCCGAAGGGGACCACGGTCCACATCAAGATCGTCCGCGTCGGAATGAAGGAACCGATCCCTCTTTCGATCGTACGCGCTGCCATCCCGACAAACTCCATCTCCAACGTGCTGATGCTGAAGCCGGGCGTCGGCTACATCCGAATCAAAGACTTCACCGCTACGACTGTTCGTGAGCTCGATGAGGCCATCGACAAACTGAAGGGTCAGGGGATGCAGAAGCTGGTCCTCGATCTCCGTCAGAATCCGGGCGGTCTTCTCGACGCGGCCGTCGGCGTCTCCGATCACTTCCTCGACAAGGGACAGATGATTGTCTACACGAAGGGTCGCACGCCGGATTCCGCGCAGGATTACCTCGCGCCTGGCAAACATCAGAAGCTGGACATGCCGATGGTGGTCGTGGTCAATCGCGGCAGCGCCTCGGCATCCGAGATCGTGGCCGGCGCGCTTCAGGATCACGATCGCGCGATCATTGTCGGCGAGACGAGTTGGGGCAAAGGACTGGTGCAGAGCGTCTATACGCTGCAGTACGGGGCCGGCCTGGCGCTGACGACGTCGAAGTACTACACGCCGTCCGGACGCAACATTCAGCGCGACTACACGTCGTTCTACGACTACTACGTGGCCGATGAAAACGACGACGGCAGCTCGACGGAGATGCCGCTGAAGGACCGCAAGAAGTTCACGACCGCGACGGGCCGCATCGTCTACGGCGGCGGCGGCATCACTCCGGACATCTTCGTCAAGCCGGCGCCGCTGTCGCGCACCACGCAGCTTCTTGAAGTGCGCAGCGCCATCTTCAACTACGGCGTCGATTACGTCGCCAAGCATCCCGACGTGACAGAAGAGGTAGCGATCTCACCGGCCGTCATCGACGACTTTGTTCGGTTCTCCTCGGAGAAGGACATCGCGCCGGTGGCCGATATCCGCGAAGCGCTCGAGAAGCCGAATGACCGCAACTTCATCGAGCGGGCGCTGAAGGCCGAGATCATCGCCGCGAAGTTCGGCTTCGACGCGTCGTATCCGTATCGTCTGCAGGGCGACAATCAGATCGCGAAGGCGATCGAAGTGCTGCCCGATTCACAGAAGCTGGCCGAGAAAGCGGCTGCGCTTCATGCAACACCAGGCTCGAATTCGTCCGATGCCGGTACGCGCGCCGCACAGGCGCTGCCGCATGGCCGATAGCGAAAATCAAATCAGAAGATGCGACGGCGGGCAGAACACTGCTCGCCGTTTTTTCATCTCCGCCGCGACTTGCTACGCATGAGTGGCGGTGCTAACGTGTCGCCGCTTTTGCGCTGGGAGACTCATGAGTTATGCCTGATCTGGGAAAGAAGTACACCTGTTATAGCTGTCATACGAAATTCTACGACTTAGGTAAGCCGGTACCGACTTGCCCAAAGTGCGGCGCGGATCAACGCGACGCAGATGAAGCTCCGTCGGTGCCTGCCTCACGCAGCCGCGCGCGCGTCGCACCGCTGCCCGTCGTTGAGGAACCGGCCGACGAAGAGTTCGGCGCGGAAAGTGAGGTTGCTCCTGCCACCGGTGACGAGGATGAAGAGATCATCCCCGAGGCCGATCGCGAAGAGGAAGCGGCCGATGACGAAGAAGACGAAGATTATTGAGCGTTCAGAAAGAAGGATCCGGTGGGTAAAGTCGGTCTGCTGCTTGGGTGTCTCGGTGTCATTATTCTCGTCCTGCTGATTGGCGGCGGCTGGTTCATCGGCGTCCGCAATCATCTCGTCGAGCTCGATCAACAGGTGCAGGCGCAGTGGGCGCAGGTCGAGAACGACTATCAGCGTCGCTTCGATCTGATCCCCAATCTCGTGCGCACCGTTCAGGGTGCCGCGAATTTCGAAAAGTCGACGCTGGAGGCGGTCATCTCCGCTCGCTCCCGCGTTGGCCAGATTCAGTTGCCGTCCGGCGGCGCGCCGGGCACGCAGTCGAACCTGCCGAATGATGCGAATGCCATGGCGCAGTTTGCCGGGGCACAGGAGAACCTCTCGGGCGCGCTGTCGCGACTGCTCGTCGTCGTCGAGCGTTATCCGGAACTGAAGTCGAATCAGAACTTCCTCGAACTGCAGTCGCAGCTCGAAGGGACTGAGAATCGCATCGCCGTCGAGCGGCGCCGTTACAACGAAGTGGCGCAGCAGTTCAACTCGACTGTGCTGAAGTTCCCGGCCAGCATCGTCGCCAACATGAGCAACTTCAAACCGAAGGCATACTTCAAAGGCGCGACCGGCTCGGATAAGGCGCCCGAGGTCAACTTCAACTTCGGTAGCACCGCTCCAGCCACAGGCACGCGATGAACGTCCGCCGCAGCGCGATCGCGTTCGTCGCGATCGCGCTCCTCGCCTCGTCCGCGCTGGCGCTCGACATTCCCCCCAAGCCGACGCAGTGGGTGAACGACTACGGCACGAACACCCTCAGCGAAGCGCAGGTCCAGCAACTCAATGAGAAGCTGGAAGGTTTCTACAAGAAGACAAACGTTCAGTTCCTCATCATGATCTTCCCTTCGCTGGAAGGGGAAGATGACCTTGGATACACGAACAAGGTCGCCAACGTCTGGAAGGTCAAAGACGACAAAGCGTTGATGTTTTTCGTCTTCTTGAAAGAACACAAGACGCGCATCCAGGTCGGCTACAGCATGGAGCCTGTCATCACGGATGCGTTCGCGTCGGATGTTCTCCACGAGACCGTTCCTCCGTACTTCCGTGCCGGTGATTACGCCGGTGGGCTGAACGCCGCGATCGATCAGATCGTCGGCAAGATCGATCCGACTGCGGTCGGTGCGACATCAGGCCCCAGCCAGCGACGGGCGCGATCGTCGAAGGGGAAGGGGGCCGACATGTTTTTTCCGAGCCTCTTCTTCCTGTTCGTGATCTTCGTGTTGATTCCGCTGCTGGCTCGCGGACGCCGGCGCGGGGGCTGTGGCGGCTGCTTCTGGCCATTGATGTTCCTCGGCGGCGGAGGAGGCAGGACGTTCGGCGGTGGCGGTCGCAGCAGCGGCGGCGGCTGGGGCACCGGTGGATCGTGGGGCGGCGGTGGCAGTTCGTTCGGTGGCGGTGGCGCGGGAGGTGGATGGTGAATCAGAAAGAGTTCCTGGCTGCGCTCGATCAGCCGCGCATCGTCGAAGCGATCGGAGCAGCGGAACGCGAGACGTCGGGCGAGATCCGCATCCACATCCAGCCGAAGGCGAAAGGCGGCGACATTCGTTTCGTCGCCGAGCGCACATTCGAGCGCCTCGGGATGACCAAGACCGCGCTGCGCAATGGCGTGCTGCTTTTCATCGCCTCCGAGGAGCGCAGCTTCGTGATCCTCGGCGACAAAGGAATCGACGAGAAGGTTCCCGAGGGCTTCTGGGATCAGATCGCCGCGAAGCTGGCCTTCTGTTTCCGAAACGGCGAGTTCACCGACGGGATCGTCGAAGCGATCACCGCGGCCGGACATCAGCTCAAGACGTATTTCCCGCGCGCCGAAGGAGACGTGAACGAGCTGTCGGACGACCTCGACATCAGCGAGGAGTGACGTGTCCTCCTCGGTGCTGATCGCCCTCGGCTCAAACCTCGGCGATCGCGCGCTGTTCCTTCGTCGAGCGATCGAGGAGTTGCGTCACCTCGTACACGTTGTCCGCATCAGTTCGTTCGTGGAGACGGAACCTGTCGACGCGCCGCCGCCGAAGTATCTGAACGCAGTCGTCGCCGGCTACACCGATCTCGACGCACAATCTCTCCTTGACGCGCTGCTCGAAATCGAAAAACGCCTCGGCCGCCGTCGCTCAACGCGCAATGCGCCGCGCGTCATCGATCTCGATCTGATCCTTCACAGCGCGCATCTCATCCGCACCCAAACGCTCACGCTCCCGCATCCGCGCTACCTCGGGCGAGAGTTTGTACGCCGGCCGATGCGGGAGCTGCACCTCGGCTGGCGCGATCCTGCGATGGGGCAGAAGATCTAATTCACAGGAGCGCAGGCGTCTCGCCTGCTCCCGACGGGGGTTTCGGTCAAGAGTCAGAGATCCTGCAAGTGCAAACCGCTGGGCGAGGACGCCCAGCGGGAGCAGGCAGCGATGCCCGCGCTACGAAAAGCCCGCAGGCGGGACGCTCCCAGGAATTACCTTGTCGCGACCGGACCGCCGCTCAGCACGGTGTGCACGTGGGCACGAAGCGTCGGCGTGGCGCGGGTCAGCAGCGGATACGGATTCACCATCTCGTCATTCTCGTTGATGCCGAAGTGGAGATGGGATGGGGTCCACTTGGCGTTGCCGGTGTTGCCGACGTAGCCGACGAGATCGCCGGCCTGTACTTCCATTCCTTCGTAAAGCCCGGCCGCCCAGCGATCGAGATGGGCGTAGTAGAACGATGCGCCGTTCTCCGTCGTCAGCCAGAGGCAATGTCCGCCGAGCTTCTGATCGCCGATGAAGCTGATCACGCCGTCGACGACGGCTACGATCTCCGTACCTTTCGGCGCGAAGATGTCGATGCCTTTGTGGACGCGCGCGCCGCCGTCGCGTGGGGCGTGCCAGCTATCGTCGAGCTTGAATGAGCTGACGCCGACGACCGGCATCCGCAGCGGCAGGCGTGACAGGGGAGCGAACATGGCCCGGGCCCGGTCGTTGAACTCGCGGTCGCGCGACTGAGCGCTGACCGGTGCCGGCATCGGAAGCGAGGTGCGGGCGATCTCGCGGCTGTTGTAGCGATTGAGATCGATCCGCATCTGGGCCTTGAGTTGGCTCCAGTCGTCATCCTCGGAGGAAAGCGAAGCCACGCTGACGGCCGGTGCCGTGCTGGCGGATTGGTCGGGGGCGAGCGAGGCGCAGCCACTGAGGGCGAGGAATGCGAAGCCGCTCAGCACGCTGAACGTGCTCACCCACCCACTGCGAACGTGAAGAGGAATCATGGGGATCCGGGAAGACGAGCTGGAGTTTAAATAATTCTCAGCGCTGAGTAAAGAGGACGTCTGCGAATTCATCGACGCGGCGCACGCCAACGACGTCGACGTCGGCCCGAATCTCCGCCGCATTCGAATGCGGCATGATCACGCGCCGGAAGCCGAGGGCCGCCGCTTCGCGCGCGCGAAGGTCGGCCTGCGAGACGCTGCGAACCTCGCCGAGGAGGCCGACTTCGCCGAAAACGACGACGTCGTGCGCGATCGGCACGTTGCGCTGTGAGGAGAGCAGCGCTGCCACCACGCCGAGGTCCATGGCCGGCTCGTCGATCTGGAGACCGCCGGCAAGATTCGCGTAGACATCGCTCAGCAGGAAGTTGCCGCCGTTTTTCTTTTCCAGCACTGCCAGCAGGAGCGACACGCGATTGGCATCCATGCCGATGGCCATGCGGCGCGGCGAGGGGAAGTGCGTGGCCGAAACGAGAGCCTGCACTTCGATCAGAAGAGGCCGCGTCCCTTCGACGGCCGCGACGATCGCTGATCCCGCCGCCGTGCTCCGTTGAGAAATGAGTGCCGCCGACGGATTCGGAACCTCATGCAGCCCATCGTCGTGCATCTCGAAGATGGCCACTTCATTGGCCGGACCGAAGCGGTTCTTGTAGGCGCGGACGACGCGATAGTTTTGAAACTTCTCCCCTTCGAAGTAAAGGACGGTATCGACGATGTGCTCGAGCGACTTCGGCCCTGCGATCGTCCCTTCCTTCGTGATGTGGCCGATGAGAAAGATGGGGATGGAGAGGCGTTTGGCCGCAGTCATCAGCAGTCCGGCGGAATCGCGCACCTGGCCGACGGAGCCGGGCGTCGACGCGCTCGTCGATGTGTGTACGGTCTGGATGGAGTCGATGATCACCGCGGCCGGCTTCATCGACTCCGTCACGGCGATGATGCGCTCGATCGAGGTCTCGGCGAAAAGTCGGATGTTTTCGCTGGTCGTGCCGAGGCGGCGAGCGCGGATGGCAATCTGGCGTGGCGACTCTTCGCCGGAAACGTAGAGCACGATGCCGTCGCGGGCGAGCTGTTCGGCGGCCTGCAGGAGCAGCGTCGATTTGCCGATTCCCGGCTCGCCACCGACCAGCGTCACCGCACCGGAGACGAGTCCGCCGCCGAGGACGCGATCGAGTCCGGCGATGTCCGTCGAGATGCGCGGCGAGGTGTCGTTGTCGATGGCGTTGATTGCCACCGGCACGGCGCCGGACGCCGTCAGAACCGGTGCTTGCTGTTCCTCGCCGTACGAGTTCCAGGCGTTGCAATCAGGACAGCGGCCCAGCCACTTCGGCGACTGGCTGCCGCATTCGCTGCAGGAAAAGACTGCTGCTGCTTTCTTGGCCAAGTGCGGCGATTGTAGCGAAGCAATACGGCGGCACGCTCATCGGACCGCCGTTGCTCTCAGCGGCGGTCCGAGGTTGTCTACGAAACGTAGATCGTCGCGTCAGTTCAGTCGCTTATCTTTTCGCGCGGCGTCGGCGGCGAAGCCGAGCGCCTGCATCGGCTGCGGATCTTTCTGCAGCACGCCCGTGCCGTAGCCCTGCTTCGTGATGAAGCTGACCTTCACTTCCTGGAAGACGATTCCCTTCGGCAGACGATCCTTCCGGTAGACCCATGATTCACGATTGCCGCGGCCGAAATCCTGCTCAAGGTTGTCATTCTGTGTGCGCACCGGCGCGGGCCCGCCTGTCCTGATCTTGCTCTTGCCTGTGTAGTCGCCGAGATCGGCATTTCCGCCGGACCGGATCGCGGCCATCGTGTCGTCGCCAGTTGCCAGGTTGCCCATCGCGGCATAGTTCGGCGTGCCGAGGTACGCGAAGATTGCGGCGCGATCCGAAAGCCGGCCCGGCATCTTGTCCGTCGACCACGTCGCATCGGCGAAGGCTACGCGGCGCTCGAACTCGCGACGGAACTCGTTGTTCTCCGTATCCGGCGTCGGGTCGAGCTGCTTCCAGAACGCCTCGATGAATGTGGCTCGCTCGGCGTCCGTGGTGAAAGTTGCGTACTCCTTCTTCTGCGCCGGAGTCAGAAGGTAACGAACAGGCGAATCGATCCACGTCGCGTCCGGGGCCAGCTTCCAGGTGGGCGGAGTGATGAACGTTGTGTACGCGGCGCCGATCGTGTTCGAGCGTCCAGCCGATTCCTTGCGGGCCTGTTCGAAAAGATCGACCGTCGCTTTCGGAAATGGCGGCGATGCGATGGCTGCAGTCGGCATGTACCCGAGGTAGGCGATGAACGCCTCCTTCGCCTCGTCCTTGCGGCCGAGGGCGGCCAGGTTGGCGCCGCGATAGAACGTGACCACCGGAATCAGCTTGGCGCGATCGTTCTCGAGCCCCGGCTGGGCGCTGGTGGTGTCGAGCAGATCGAAATCAGAGTACGAACGCTGGTAATCGCCCTTGGCGAACTCCTCCTTCGCTCGTTTGAAGAGATCGGGAAGGGAAATGTCCGCGGCCAGCGAAACGCCGGCGAACAGCAGCAGCGAAGAACAGCAAAGGATGCGTAGTTGCTTCATGGGTAGGTCTCCTTGCCTGGTTGTCAATTCAACTTTTTGTCGCGGCGTGCTGCATCGACCGCGATTCCGAGCGTCTGCATCGGCTCGGAATCTTTCTGCATGACGGAGGTGCCGTAACCTTCCTTGGTGATGAAATCGAAGCGCACTTCACGGAACGGAACGCCGGCCGGTATCCTTCCGGTCCGGTAGTACCACGATTCGCGCTGGCCGCGTGATCCGCGCCGTTCCAGCTCGCGGCCGCCGGTGCCCATCCCGCCGCTGCGAAGCTGATCGAGGGTTTCGTCGCCGGCAGAAAGCTCCTTTACGCCGACGTATGTGGGCGGCCCGAGGAAGGTGACGATCGCGCCGCGCTCGGTGAGGCGGCCAGGCAGTTTGGGCGTTGCAAAATAGGCGTCGGCAAAGGCCAGCCTTCTCTCGAACTCGCTCCGCAATTCATTTGCCTCGGTGTCCGGCGTCGGATCGAGCTGTTTCCAGACGGCTTCGATGAAGGTGGCACGCTCGGCATTCGTGGTGAAGGTGGCGTACTCCTTCTTCTGGGCCGGCGTGAGGAGATACTTCGTCGGCGATTCGATCCAGTGTTCGTCGGTCGGAATCGACCAATCGGCGGGCCTCATGAACGCGAGAAACGCGGTCTGGACGCTGTTCGACCTTCCTGCTGCTTCCTTGCGCGCCTGTTCGAAGATATCGACGGTCGCCTTCGGAAACGCCGGCGATGCGATCGCCGCATTCGGCATGTAGGCGAGGTAGGCGATGAAGGCCTCCTTCGCATCGTCCTTCCGCCCGAGCGCGGCCAGATTCGCGCCGCGGTAGAAGGTGATGACCGGGATCAGCTTGGCGCGATCGGCTTCGAAGCCGGGCTTGGCGCTTGCGGCATCGAGAAGCTCGAAGTCGGTGAACGAATGCTGATAGTCGCCTCTGGCGAATTCTTCCTTCGCCCGTTTGAAGAGATCGGGCAGAGTCAGATCGGCGGCGAAGGCGCTACAGGTGAGAAGGAGGAGGACTACACCGGGCAGGATGCGGAAGCGGGTCATGCGCGCATTTTAGCTCGCGACCGTCATTTCCCCCCGCAGGTCGCGCTGCATTTCGCGTTTGACCCGCTCCACGCCATACCCTCGGCTGAAGAGGTAGTAGAGCTTGGCAAGCGCAGCTTCGGCGGTCAGATCGAATCCGCTGATGACGCCGGCCTTGGCGAGCGCCGATCCCGCGGCGTATTCGGCGAGATCGACGGTCCCTTCCAGGCACTGTGTGCAATCGACGATGACCACTCCTCGGCGGGTGGCCTCGGCGAGCGCGGCCAGGAATGCCTGGTTGTGATCCGGTCCATTGCCGACGCCGAAGGCCTCCAGCACGAGTCCCTGCAGCGGCGGACGGAGAACGTTGCCAACGAGCTCCGGCGAGATGCCGGGAAAGAGGCGCAACGCGCTGACGACTGGCGAGCCAAGCTCTTCGACGCGCATCTTCTGCCGCGACCTCGGCTTCCGAACAAGATCCCAGTTGATCTCGATGTCGATGCCCGCGGTTCCAAGCGGCGGGACGTTCGGCGACGCAAACGCCGCGAATCCGTCCGCACTGACTTTGACCGCCCTGCATCCACGTAGCAGCCGCCCACCGAAGTAGAGGCAAACCTCGGGGATGTCGTAGTTGGCAGCGATGAGCAGCGAGGTGATGAGGTTCTCGCGCCCATCATTGCGCACCTCACAAAGCGGAATCTGCGAGCCGGTGACGATGACCGGCTTCCCCAAACCCCGGAGCATGAACGGCAGCGCCGAGGTGGTGTACGCCATCGTGTCCGTCCCGTGCAGGACGACGAAGCCGTCGTAGTCGTCGTAGTGATCGCCAATATCGCGCGCAATCGCCACCCACTCGCGCGGCGTCATGTTCGAAGAGTCGAGCAGGGGATGGTATTCGTTCACTTTAAACAGCGGCATCGACGGATGCCGCAGCTCCGGCATCTCATCCATCTGCTGCTGCAAATAGCCAGACGCAGGGACGTAGCCAGCGCGAGTCCGCTTCATCCCGATCGTGCCGCCGGTGTAGGCGATGTAGACGCGTTTGCGCATCGAGGTTCGAATCATCGGTCAGGCGGGCTACTTGGCCTTCACCACCGCCCCGTCCTTCATCACGAACGAAACCTTCTCCATCACCGTGATGTCATCGATCGGGTTGCCGGAAACCGCGATGATGTCTGCAAGCTTGCCGGCGGCGAGAACACCCCGATCATCGACGCCGAGGAGGGTGGCGGCGCCCGAGGTTGCCGAGCGGAGGGCGTTCAGCGGCGTCATACCGAGGCCTGTCATCAGGGCGAATTCTTTGCCGTTCATGCCGTGCGGGTAGACAGCGGCGTCGGTGCCGAAGGCGATGGGGACGCCGAGTTTGATGGCGTTGCGGAACATGTCGCTGCGCGCGGCAACGGCGGCTTTGGCTTTCGTGGCGATCGCGGGCGGGAACTTGTCGAGGCGTCCGCTGAGCCACTCGCCAGCCATGAGCGTCGGGACGAGGTAGATTCCTTTGTCGCGCATCTGGGACAGCGTCTCGGGCTTGATGAACGAGCCGTGCTCGATCGAATCGACGCCGGCCATCACCGCCATCTTCGCGGCGGCATCGCCGTGGCAATGCGCGGCAACCTTGCGGCCCCAGTGATGCGACTCCTCGACGATGGCGTTCATCTCCTCCTGCGACAGCTCCGGAGCATCGACCGGATCGGAGAGCGAGAGCACGCCACCCGAGGGCATGAATTTGATGACATCGGCGCCGTACTTGATTTGATAGCGAACGGCGGCGCGGCATTCGGATGGTCCGTTGCAGACGCCGTCGATGGGGCCGAGTGACGGAATGCCTTTCGACGGCGGGATGGGATCGCTGTCGCCGTGTCCGGCCGTGGCGCCGATGGCGTGAACCGCCACAAGCATGCGCGGACCGATCGCCCATCCGTTGTTGATGGCGTTGCGCAGGCCGACGTCAATGTAGTCGCCCGCGCCGAGGTTGCGCACCGTGGTGAAACCGGCATCGATCGTCTTGCGAGCGAACGTCGTCGCCAGAATGGCCTGCTCGGCCGGCTGTCGCATCAGGTTCTGAAAATATCCGAGGTAGTAGTTGTCGGTGTTCTCCTCGGTGAGATGAACGTGCGCATCGATTAGGCCGGGGAGGAGCGTGGCGTCGCCGAGGTCGATGACTTGCGCATTCGCGGGAATCTGGACGTTCGATCCCGCGGCGACGATGCGATTGCCCTGAACGACGACCACGCCGTTGCGGATGATGCTGTCCGAGGTACCGTCGAACAGCCGCGCCGCACGGAGAGCGATCGGCTTCGTTGGCGGAGCACTCTGCTGGGCGATGGCAGTCGTTGCGGCGAGAAGAAGAGCGACGACGATTCTTTTCATGGGCGCGAAAAGTAGCACAGCGCTGATATACGAAGAACTTCGTAACGAAGCGGTGAACGAAACGCGCGCAGCCTAACTTTCCGATCGCAGTCACGTCATAGGGAGCCATGAAGACAATTCGTCGCCTGACGATGTGCGTAGTTCTCTGTCTGCCGATCTTCGCGCACGCGCAAACGCGCGAGCCGGCCATCACGTTCGACATCAAACGGGCCAGCGGTCCGATCACGGTCGACGGCGACCTGTCCAACGCGGCGTGGAAAGACGCGCTGCGGGTGGACAAGTGGTACGAGACGAACGCCACGGACAACACCGAGCCGCCGATGAAGAACGTGGGCTGGCTGACGTACGACGACCATTTCTTCTACGCGGCTTTTCACTTTGAGGACAAGAATCCGGGCGCGATCCGTTCGCCCTTCGCGGACCGCGACAACGTCGCCAGCTCGACCGACTACGGCGGGGTGATCCTCGACACGCGCAACGACGGGAAGACGGCCATTCTCTTTCTGTCGAACGCGCGCGGAATCCAATACGACTCGGTGAGCGACGATACG
>Ga0307511_10005970_pt1 | contig 12299 bp, 14 predicted proteins | sample 13_EM_MG_FD_200266 | JGI IMG/M metagenome (GOLD analysis project Ga0307511, IMG submission 200266) | Populus trichocarpa ectomycorrhiza microbial communities from riparian zone in the Pacific Northwest, United States - 13_EM | ecosystem: Host-associated > Plants > Roots > Unclassified | place...
AGATTTTCTAGTATTTTATGTATTTATATCTTATATTTTTCCATTTATCCGTAGTGCTCCATAGTCCCGTAATTCTCAATAGTTCCGAATATATGGGATAATTATATTAAAATATTGTTGTAGCCGTCAGATTGATGGGTGGGCTGGGCCCATTGATGAATGGGCCGTATTGACGTATGGGTCAGAACATGCACCTGGGCCAAGGATTCAAGTCTTTCCAACAAGTACTATGCACCGAAAATGCTATAGTTTTTGGCTCGGTCGAATTAGATGTTACCGCGGAGCGTCCCTACGTAGACCCTACATATGATTTACTGGCAGTATCAGGAAAATCTCGGAGGTTGTCTGAGCAGTGAACATCAGCGCGGGGTCAGCGATCAAGAGTGGCTGTATCGAGGTTTCTGGGAATTCATTACTGGTTGACGAGGCAAAGCTTGTGTCGGGTGATCTGGATGTGGTAGTGTCAGTAAAGGTACTACTCCTTTCGATAATTTTGAGATGGCCTCCCTAGCTAATTGTCGTGGGAAACACAGGTGATAAATCGTGAGTACAAGTACATAATCTGTATATGGATTGTAGGGCAGGATTTTGATATTGGATAGGGATATATAAGAAACCAGAAAACAAGTGTACTGTATGCTAGATTTCCTGAATCAAGTCTATTATAAGTTTGCTGACCTGTTATACCAGCAACCCGGTCAAACATGTTCCAGTGGACAATGACAAGTTTTGGACATCTACCACGACTGTTATATTCCGGTACCCTCCGGACCCTAATGGGATGGCTCCATCGGGGGTGGTGAACTCCAGTATCGTATCCATCAAAGTCCTAGATTCCTCCAACAAAAAGGACGTTGAGCGGGCGTGAGGATGCCCACCTCCAAGTTCCCAAGGATTGGACAGAATGGAACTACATAGGATTCATAAACAAATGAACTGCATGGTCGAGGTTGCGAACTTACACTCGGCGAAGATTCAGATGCTTCCCAGCTCAGCCATGTACTCACCGAAATGGAGACAACCATAAGTGTCAGCTGGTCTGGAGGTGGTCAGATTAAACCCGGGATGTACATAAGTCTAAGACCATTATTTGTTGCTGGTTGTATCGATATACACTAACATCATGGTCATAAAGACAGCGAAGAATAGTCACTACATGCACTATGTCGGACTGCAGTGGCATTCGCGGCGAGGGTAGCTTCTTGCCCACGGCCCAATTGGGCAATTCCAACAAAAGACATCAACATCTGGGACTTTGTATCATGGGCTGACAAGAATATGATCACAATACCACAATACCAGGGCATTGAGGCTTGTACTTATGACTTGCTCGATATGTATATGGGTATATAAACTACATTGCGACATTACAGGCGGTGTTACGGAATCCCGAAGACTATGTGATGAGTTCCGTGTCTGAGGCAAATTCGACCACGGTTGCAGCATTGATGAAATGAACAGAAAAAATGAAGGCGCAGATGGGACTCCTTGTGAAGGGTATTGATACCTTGTCAGTGCTGGTTTTAGTTTCCATCTCTCCTGGCAAACAGTAATCATGACTGGCCTTGAAGTTTCAGATGCACCCACCCGGAGAAATTAGAAGAGCTAGAGGGAAAGTCCCAAATACAATCACCCGAGGCATGGCTTCCGAGACTACCGGTGCCAGTGAAGGATGAAGGTGACCAAGCAAGCAACCGCAGAGTCAAGCAACATCCAAAGTCCCCTATCGGAGCGAGGCAAGGCTTGATACTCACTGTGGAGCCGGAGGCCGTACTAGAGCCCGCTCCTGAACTTCACTCGCTATGCACACCTGCAGTGGAAGACATGATGAGTCCGCACAAACGGGAATTTGTCAACTCCTCGGAGAACAAACCTATATTCCAACGCTACTGTTTCGATATGCCCTGTGCTTCCGTCGGCGGCAGTCCCTTCAACGATGCTAGGGACATATGAATAGCAATGGCCTCTGCGACATGGCCTAAGCAGATAGCGATTAACCTCGTACACTGGTCAGGGGCGAAATTCCTCGTTGTGGGGTGATACAAGATCTATTATGGCCAATTAATACTGCGGCGTGGGAAAGACAGCTTTGAAACGGCTGTGCAAATAATGTCAATAAACTTGTCACATAGAGAGTTTATAACAAATGTGAGGTTGGCAGCCGGGGAGAACGTTCTTGTTAGAATTTCTCACATTTACCAGGTAAGGTGGGAAACAAGTAAATCACATAAACCTTATGAGTTTGATGAATATTTGGTTTTAGAGGCTATTTTATTTCATCATGTTGGTTATTTTGCATGATTTTTCAAGTAAAACTGCCTTGTACTTACACTTGCCACCGCTGGCTATGCATCATGATTACGTTGGTGACGGGGCTTCTACTCAAGGCCGGGTAACCGTTCAGATAAGTTTATGCATAATACAACAACGTTTTTGGGCAGAATGGCGGACGCTTTGGGGAAATATTATAGATACATGGCATTCTTGCGGGCCGGGTAGGAAACGGCCCATGCGCCTTGCTACTGCAACTATCTATGTAGTTCTCCACATATTTTCTCCATATGTTTAGGGAATGTATGTATGCAGGAAAGTCTGCTAAGCCTAGTACACAGAAAACCCGGTCAAAAGTTACAAAGGTCATCCTGAGGAGCCCCTGTCCAGAAGAGGGTAAATGCTAGACCTGCTCTGCCCACAAAAATCTGAATAAAGCATTCAATAGCTATCGAAAGTCTTGTGCAAAGAGAATCTTTCAAGTCCCCCCACATGTTAACCTGATAAATATACGTCAGTTACCCTGAGGTGAGATATATATAAATACAAGCAGACCCCCAACGAGTCCTGGACTCACATATGAGTAATGAATCAATCAATCAATCAATCACCCCCAACGAGTCCGAGACTTAGTGCTAGAAGGCACAACAGAGCGCCCTTAATATAGAGCAAAATTTCAACAGATTGAGCGCCATATTAGGGCCTTCCTTGATCGCGTTACTCGAAAAATACCTCAACTCCCCCCAAAAAACCGACATAGCGGCACTTCCTTATAAATATATTCTTGATACTCCGTATTTATATATTAAATCTCAAGTAGAGGCAACAATTCTGGTAATTCAGTCCCTCTACCACTCTCTTTGTTATAAGTATATTTCCCTTCCAAATCTCTTAATATTTTCGCGAGCTACAGTGCGTGTGCATTGGTGTCCGGACACTTGCAAAATCACAGAGAAGTGAGCAAGTATATGGCCAAGAGAAGTCTTTTCTCAAAAGTCATGGGCTTGAACATAGCGGTTCACATATAGTGAGTGCACAACGTTAGGGTTGTGATATCAAGTCTTCATACAAATTCTGCCTCTCATCCTGGGATGTTCTAACTTTCCCTTATATAATAGCCATTGGTACAATAAATTAATTGTCAGTTGTCCAGGTGATTACTTTCCTTCTTTCTGAATAAGTGATTATGGTTGAAAATGGGCCAGTTTTGCCCTAAAGTGCGTCCGGGGTCCTCTGGAGCCCCGCAACAGTTCCAGTAATAAGGCACATACCCCCTCCCCTACTTGGGTTGTAAAACTACCATACATGTGTAATATCTTGCCATAGAGTGAGCCCATTCGGCCCAAAATCCGCGTATGAGCGGTTACCCGGTCGATATATCGTGAACGGAATCCTCGTGTCCTTCTTCTTCACTAACTATATTCACCATGTACCTACGGTACTTGGCGGTTGTGAATTGATTGAAATGGGAAAAGCACTTGTAGGCGAGGGGAAAGGGTGCGATAATGTAAGAGTCATCTTTACCAACTACCCAATCTAGCTTTCTTTATGTACATAGCACTAAAGCAGCCATTTGAATTTGTACAGAAAGAAGCATACACCCATGACTACAGGAAGTATACTAATAACAAATATAGTAACCAGACTACAAATCTAGGAATAAGTTTAAGTGTCTAATCTGGCAGGACTACGACTTTTGGACTGATCTAGACTTATTACAGACTAATTTGGTGCTTCTATAGTAACTAATCAAAAGCATAAAGAATAGCCAATATATACAGTATGTTGTTATATCCGGTATATTTGCAAGTAAGCAGGGCTGTCTGTATATTCTATTTTAGTGCTGCCATATCCCTCGTACATATATTGGTATGCCGATGAGTCATGCAAATTCATATGCCCTCCTTACAGTAGATACCGCCTGTAGTGTAGCTGCTTGGTGCCAAAGCTCTAATATTTCACCAATTTCGTTTTACGCGTTCACGCAACAACAAAACTGGCAGATCGGAAAGAGCACACTACTCAGGTAGGGATTGATCTCGAGGACTCCATGGTTACCTTCTATGCGTATCTCAAAGTATCCCTTGGGGTCGTGAGACATGCCGCCGGGTGGAAGTTAGGGCCAGTTACACTGTGTCTGGGCTCTGCTTTGCTGCATGTCTCACGCGTGACCCCAAGGCATAAGTACTGTACGGATGTCCGTACCAAAGTCTTTTCCGCCTTCCTATTTGGGAATGGTGCATATGCGGGTATATTTAGGCCAAAACTTGGCATATGCGGGAGATAAACCCATATATCTTCCATATGCATTGCTACTATAGAAGCCTTGGCATGGTATGCAAGACACCTTATGGAGAGCAATCACCCAAATAAGTAGTTCAGGGCAGGGCATGGTCTATAGCAACAGTATAATCGATCATTACATAGCTAGTGTGGATAGCATTGGCATTATCCACCACTTTAACCCGCTTTAGATGTAAAGAATGCCCGACCGATGCGCTGCATAGGCTTTGCATATACCAAGTTTATACTTGCATATCTTTACATATGCACTCTTCCCAAATAGGAAGGCGGAAAAGACTTTTGGTGCGGACCTCCATACCTAGGCGGTTCAAATAGCAATACATGTGCCACAGGGTCAACCCGTAGGTACCTGGTACTTACCGGTACTGTAGTACGGAGTACGGATACCAGTATATTGGCAGGGGTTGAGTTTGCAACCGCAGGATAAGTGCGGCACAGTATCGTACTCCAGTGGCTGATTCGGTGGAGTGGGGTCAATTGCCTGACTCATTCATCGGAGGGCTGTTTCGATTTATAAAGAGCATTCCCCCTAAATCGTTAGAGCTAGACCATCTTATAAGCAGTTCGATAGCTAATCCTAAATATTCGAATGGGCGACCCACCAAAACCAGTACAAAACCCCCCTACAATATTAGTGAAGGACGGTCAAAGGTCGATCGCCGAATATATGGCGTCCTGCTCTAGTGTAGGTACCTACCCTCCACCTCTCTTTGCGGTACGTATATGCTGTGCCGTTAAGCTTACTCATTATAGCCCGGTAGTATCTTTATTATTACAGTCGGTGGAGCATTGAACCCACGCCGCGATATGGTCAGTAATGGCAACGACATGCAGCCGAATGGCTGGGTCAGCCGTTTTCGGCTGGTAGTTTTTGACCGCAGTCCGCATCCAGTCTATGGTCAACAAATATTCGTCGGTGAAGCCCAGCATCCGCATAGAATTTGGGTATCTAAGGACAAACCTGCAGATTCAAGCTGGACACAAAAAATTAACTTTTGGGTATATTCGCAAGATGTTGGCGATTGTGTAATGATTGCTGTGGGTCGGAACACAGATCCCTGCTGGAGGTGCAAATTTGAGATTGGGAGGAGAATTGGCAATGCACCAGAAGATGAGGGTTGGAAGGAAAATTTTGTCTTCTGGGTGAAGAATGGGAGTTTTGCTTGATTTTGTATTCCCGTTGACAGTCGGGTTATCTTTGCACTCCTCGGTCTCGGATTATATTAGGGCTATGCTCTGGAATTTCATGTTCCTTGGGTTAAATTTAAAGTATGACATCGATATCTCTGCTATACCCCTTCCTTTTGGTCGGTGGGAGATCTTGATGCGCATTATGGAACTTGAAGTCAGTGAAGCTTGGAACAATCATAACATCTTTTGTCTACATCTTGTCGCATGATTTCTTTTTACACTAGAAAATCCTATTGTTTTTTACTGTAATCACAGGATCTGGGTAACGCGCAAGGCGGTGGTTTCTTAATCGCAGGTACTTATACGCGGATTTCTGTCATACCTTCAATTCCTCGATTTTAAACTAAATTAAAGCTGGCTCTGGACTTATACAATAGGTAGATATTGTTTTACATCGTTGTCGACAGGTGGTATGGCACAATGCTACAACAGACGTCATATTTTTTAGCCAAACCCAATAACAAATGGCTATAGGCAAACGCTATTGCAAACCACAGCCTGAACGCCATCAATTGTTAACCAAGTATGGTGTATTTGCTAACCTTTACCCAACTAAAAGCTTCTAACCAGCTGCCAACCTTATGTGCCTGGAGAATAATATTCCAGATGTTCTGACTGCTTGGTAAACTACCATTAGATTAGCCAATGCTCCATCTACAACTACTCGAGTTTCCAGTTGAAAAAATTCTACCCTAATCATTGCTGCCGATGCTGAATTTATTTATATATGAAATTGTCAATAGACTATGACTGTGAGATTGGACTGCTAGAGCAGAATCCGATCGACTTGTAAGTAGATGAACCTATTGCAGTCGCTGGGATGGGTATACTGTTATTAATTCTTTTTTTTTATTGGTAAACCAGTACTCCTAAACCTTTATCAATTCAAGTGCGTTATACACCAAATCGAGGAATTATTTAAATTGCCCGTGGGCTTATGGGCATGGAGAATGACATTCCAGATACTCCGACTGCTAGGCAAACAACAATTACATTAGCCAATGCTGTAAGAATGATTAATTTATTGAATGCGAAAGTGTAACGGATCATGTCGGTGGTAACCTCTTAGTTCTAGCTGTTAAGCGGGGAAATTGACTTGGAAATATATCGATCTATTGCCGAGCTCCCGTTAGGTATACCCTTATTAATTCTTTTTTATATTTTGTAAATTAGTACTCGTAAAGCTTTATCAATTCAAGTACGTTATACACCAAATCGAGGAATTATTCAAATTGCCCGTGAGCGGCACAGTGGGTATGCCGCCCACAGGCGGCCGATGCCCGCGAGCGGCCCAGAACATACAGTATATATGAGGGTCCTCCAGATCCCGCAATCGTCATGTGATATACTTACCGTAAGTATGCACACTTATTGCTTTTTCTCAGTTGAATACATAGATAGGTACCACGCTTTCGAAAAAAACCCGAATATGGAGTGTGAGGTAAATTTGAATTTCTCACACCAGGCAAATAAAGATTAATATAAAGCGGTACCCCGACATGAAAGATCAACCCTGAGGTCCGAAAATGAGGTCGTCAAATTCAGGCAAAATAGACGCAGAACCAAAAGCTGCTATGATGGACTAACATACAGTACATGTAACGAGATGACCAGCTGATGCATACTACTTAAGTAGGCGATACTATCCGCCCCATCACTACGCAGGATAGAAATGAGCTGATCTGCAAGCTTGATGCTTAATTCCCTGTACATGCCGCGCATATTTCTCGACCCCCGCGTTGATAGAAAATCGAAATAATACTGACATCGTCAAAACCAGTCATAGCGATATCGCCACAGCCGTTGTTTTATACTCAAACACTTCCTTTATACGATTTCTGTGACCGCAATCAACGCATATTTCACAATGCCTGGGACTGATCTTCTCGCCCCGTATAATGACTCGATGCATCTTGGGCAAGGCTTCAACTCTTTCCTACAAGTCCCATGCGTCGACAACGCCGTGACTTTTGACTCAGACGAAACAAAGGTTGTTGCCGAACGTGCCGACGCCGGCCCGACAGTTGTTTCACAGGTGGTATCCTATTCCTCTCGATTTGTTGAGAAAATCTCGGATATCGCTCAAGCCATGAACATCAGCATGGGGTCAGCAATCAAGAATGGAAGTATCTTATCGGTTGATGAGGCAAAATTTGCGTCGGGTGATCTGAATGTGGTAGTGTCAGTAAAGGTACTGCTCTTTTTCATTGTTGTTACTCTTGACATGCACTCCAGCTCCATTACTCATGGTTGTGGGAAAACACGCAGGCGATAAATCGTGAGTACAAGTATTTAATAATCGGTTCATGAATTGAAGGGCAGGATTTGATACCAGATGGGGATCTACATATAAGAGACCATAAGACCGGCGGATCAAGCAGTGTTGTATGCTAGCTTTCCCGAATCAAGCATGCAGTGTATGTTCTACTGACTTGTTGAACCAGTAAACCAATCGAACATGTTCCAGTTGATAATGCAAGGTTTTTGGACATCTACGGGGACTGCTTTATTTCCGGTACTCACATAAAATTACCACATATACAAACTTTCCCCTACTCCTAAACTAACTATTGACAGGCTTCATCGAAGGTGGCGAGCTCCATGGTATCGTATCCATAAAAGCCCTGGATGCCTCCAACAAAAAGGATATTGAGCGAGCGTGAGCATCCCCGACCTCCTGATTCCATTGCAATAATTTGACATGGAATTGTATTAGGATTAAGAGACAAATGAACGACAATGGTGGGACTCCCGAACTTAAGCTCAGCGAAGATCCAGGTAGTTCCCAGCTCACCTCTATCCTCACCGAAGCGGAGACAACCATAAGTGTCAGCTGGTCCGGAGGTGGTCAGATTAAATCCGGTATGTACATGAAGGCTGTGATTGTTATATATCGTTGCTGGCTGGATCGAGATACACTAACATCATGGCATACAGATAGCGATGAATGGTCACTAGGTACACTATTTAGGACTGCAGCAGAGTTTACGACGAGGGCAGCCCTATATCCACAGCGCACTTGGGCCGTATTAACAAAATACAACAACAAGGACTTTGTGCGGTGGGCTGACAGGAATAAAATCACAATACCACAATATCGGGGCATTCAGGCTTATACCTCTGACTTGCTCGATATGTATATGGAGTATAAAGCCAACATTGCGAGATTACAAGCGGTGTTGCGTAATCCCAAAAGCTATGTCATGGGTTCGGTGCCTGACGCAATTTCCATCACGGTTGCGGCATTGATCGATGGGCGAAAACAAATGCAGGGGCAGATGAGACTTATTGTGAAGGAAATTGATATCTTGTCAGCTATACTTTCGCATATATCCCTCGCAAACAGTGATCATTAATTCCTGACGTTGAAGACATTAGATGTATCCACCCAGAGAAACTTGAAGAGGTTGAGGGAAAATCCCAAATACAATCACCTGAGGTGTGGGGGACAAGGTTACCGGTATGTAGCAGCACACCCTCGATGTTGAGATGTAGGAAATCGTATATCGGGTGACCTGAGTTAACCCAGTCTAGGTACCAAAAACTCCAGTGGTGACCGAGTCGAGCAAACCACCATTTGCATGTAGAACACCGCCCAAGACCTCCAGCGGAAGCCGCGATGCGCCCAAACGAACGAGATTTTGTTACTAACTCAAAGAACAAGTCTGAGTTCCGGTTCTACCGCTTCGATATGCCCTGTGGTCCCCTTGCTGGCGGCAGTCCCTTCAATGATGCGACGGAGCTACAGATGTAAAGATTACGAGGTTATTAAGCGGAGGAATCTTGGTAGAGAGAGAGAAGTAGAGATATATTTCGGCAAGGCTATATAGAGATCGCTATAGTATAGATGCTATGGTTCTACTGCCTTATTCTTTTTGCTCAACAGGAAATTCCGCCTCTTTTATTTCCAAACGCTGAATTCCCAATTGCCTCCATTCGGACATTCTGTCTTATATCCCAATTGCCTCCATTCGTCAACTCGCATATCCCGTGATCTATCCCTAGTTCCATGCACGTGAGAGTATATTCCAACACCCTCTCCTACTCGAGCGTCCAGGTTAACAGTCCGTTCTGTTGCAGTTGATGTTCCGTCATTTCTAAGATGGGCGTTTCATCTTGGAACATGTTGGCGATGTACTCATCCATGATTCCTTCCATCCATTCATCACACTCATAGGTAACAATTTCGTCAGGATGTCGGCTGGGTTGTTCTTCCCCGCTATGGTCGTTATGCTCAATTTCCCAGATCGGACTTGTTGGCGTAGGTAATGGTATCGGTGTTCGATGTGGCGACTCCTCCGAGCAAATTTCGATACCTTGCTTAAGTTGTACGCTCCTTCGCTGTCCGTATACAATATGGGCCTGGTTGTGATTCCTAGCTCCGCTAGGAATTGTTGTATCCAGGCTGCATCCTTCGCTCCTTCACAATCCGCTATATACTCTGCTTCGGTTATTGAGAGCGACACTATCTCTTGCCTCCGACTGTACCATCCCACCAGTTGGTTCCCGAGAGTCATCATCACACCGCTCTGTAACCTGGATTCCTCTCCGCCGTAGGATGCGTCCGCATATATCCTTATTTCTAGGTCGTCGGCTTTCTTTAAGCGCAGTCCATCGAACTTTGTCAAGCACAAATACCTCAATACCTTGAGTGCTGTCTGGTAGTTGTTCTGGTCATGGTCCTTCGTTCGTCGTCCTAGCAGATTGACATAAATCGATATTTCTGGCCGAGTCATCCTTCCTATGAAGAGTAATCCTCCCATTATTGCTTGGTAATTCTGGACTTCTTCACTTTGCTCGGGTTGTTGGTAGTACTGACTTTCGGATGGCAGAGATGTTTTTCTGCCATTTGCGCCATCCTCGAGGTGTAGGTACTTCTTTGCCATCGATTCTATCATAGTGGTCTGCGTTAGTATGACTTGTTCCTTGGACCAGTGTAGCTCCATTCCCAGCATTTTTGATGGTTTTCCCCTTTTGTCTAATTCCATTCGCCCTTCTACCAATCGTTCTGCTTGATCGAGCTGTGCTTCTGTAGGGGCAATTCCGAGGAGATCATGGACATGTGTTGCGACTATCACTTGTTCTTCGGTGCTGACATAGGTTCCTTCATCGCCGATACATTGTTGCATTCCGCATGCTTTCATGATATCACATAGCATTTCGAACCATTCGTGGCCAGCTTGTTTCAATCCATATAGTGCTTTGTGGAGTTTCCAGTCTTCGGTTTAGTCCATCCTCGTTTGTATCCGTGATATAAATGTCGTGTTTGAGAAGGGCTTGGAGATAGGCCGCAACTACATCCCATTGTCGGATTGCCCAATTTCGATAAAGCGCTATAACCAGAAGTATTTTGAAGGTTTCTGTCCGCATCATCTGGGCATAGGTTTCGTCATAATTAACACCTTCTTCTTGTGTGAATCCTCTTCCCACCTTTCTAGCCTTAAACTTCTCGATGGTACCATCTGCTTTTCGTTTGATCAGATAGACCCACTTGGTATCGACGATCCGAGTTCCTTCTGGAATATCAGATTTACAGATCTTGGTGAAGACTCGATATTTGAGAAGTTAGTCTCGCTCCTTGATCCTGGCTGCTGCCCATTCTTTCGCTTGTGGAGATATCCTGGCTTGTTGATCAGTGGGATGGTCTGGGTCTGTACCTACTGCGAATATCTTTGGCTTCCTATCTCTCGTAGACCTGCGACTACCAACTAAATTTGTCCATTCTTCTGCAGTTCGTCGCTTCTTTTTAGGTGCGGCTGCTGGTCCTAAGTCTTCAGGCGGAGGGTCTGGTTGGTCCTAATCTGATACTTCTGGAGGTGGGATTTCTTCTTCGCTGGAGCTTTCTTCCGATTCGTTGCCCATTATAATTAGTGTTGGGTTTTTGGCGAGTTTCGTTGCACCATCTGTTGTTCTTACCCAGTATGTCCCGAAGGTGGCAGTATACCCGATAATCCTTCCTTCATAGCTCCTGGCTGATAGCTTGTCCTTGACTTCGTAGTCATAGCAACTTACTCTTTGTCCGAAAGGGCGCAGGTTTTTTCTTTCGTTGACAGGATCTTTGGCAAGAATTATTTCAATGGGTGTCTTTCCTCCTAGTGCTTTGTGAGGTAATTGATTCTTGGTATAACTTGCGGAGTGCGAGGCTCGATCCCAAAGTCCTTTTGGAAGTCCTGCTGCTATAAGCCCTGTTCTGCTCATTTCTAGGATAGTGCGGTTTGCTCGTTCGACAATGGCATTAGTTTCTGAATGCCTTGGGACAGTTTCTTTGAGGGTTATTCCTCGTTGGTTTAACTCTGCAATTAACTTGCTATTGCGGAATTCTCCTCCCCAATCTGCCTGAATTTGGCTTAAGTGTACTGGTCTTTCATGTGCTGATGATACTGCCTTTTCCAGTTTGTTGATGATAACGATGAGCGCATCTCCGGCATGCCCTTTTGTGGGGATGGCATGAGTGAGCATGTACCTACTATGATCTTCTACTATCATCATGAGGTATTTGTTTTGCCTTCCCGGTGTAGGGGTATCCATGGGTC
>Ga0307511_10005972_pt1 | contig 12297 bp, 18 predicted proteins | sample 13_EM_MG_FD_200266 | JGI IMG/M metagenome (GOLD analysis project Ga0307511, IMG submission 200266) | Populus trichocarpa ectomycorrhiza microbial communities from riparian zone in the Pacific Northwest, United States - 13_EM | ecosystem: Host-associated > Plants > Roots > Unclassified | place...
GCAGATTGTCAAACCTTGGGACCACTTCTCAGAAGCGCCAAAACATCAGCATCGAATTTTTGGCACCCTGAAGCCCTGGTGTGGCGCCCTAACACCCTCTCTTCCTCTTGTGCTTCTGGCGACGCTTCTGGCATCCTGTGGGTCCCTCTCCAGCTCCCTGCCCCTCCTGTCTCCCCTGTATCCCTTCCCAGTTCTTTGTCACCTGGGCGCCAATTACCCCTTGCGACCTTTTCCCCCCAGATATTTCCTCTAGCGTACATCACAAGTCTACCTCCGTACCTTTTCTACCCTCTCCCATCTCAGTCCCGTTGCATCCTGTAACTCCCACACGTCTGTTACTGGACCTCCAGGCAACTAATGCCCACATACATATATTATATTTCTTTACTATACACTTCCGACCTCCATTTGTATGTCACTGCGACTCCAACTCCCTAGCTAACCGCTGCCGAAATACATATATTATATTCTATCAATATACAATTCTGACCCCCATTTCCCTTCTTCGCACCCAACGAGTCCGATTTCTCAGTAATAGACCTCATTCCATGTATTCAGATCTATTCGATTGTTTACCAGCCACACACTGTCCTGCTTCACACCTATCAAATACGCCATCCCTTCAATGTCCGCTATTCGTACAATATGTATCCTCCTCCGTGCACTCCTACACTCTATGTGAACCATTCCCTCCTTCCCGCATGGCTTGCTTGATCCCCGCACCGAAAGTAATGATACCCGAGCCACTTCATGCTTTCTTTTAACATGATCCCACACCCTGAAGAGCCCTTCCAGGCTGCCCACAATCTTCCCATCCAGTGCCCCATTAGCCTCTTTTGCACGTCTCCTGCACCGTTCCCACACCCAATCACTGTGAGGTTTAAATTTGCGGAATGGCTGCCCAGCAGTCCACCAGATCTTGTGCGTCTCTATCTATTCGCCTGGATATTGCAGTATTTCAATGCAAAGCTTTGAATAATAGTGCGTTGGGAAACGTGCAACTTGTGCCAGACTAACTGAGCCTACTGCGAGCCCCGTGTTCAGCCTGAGGTATTCATAGAATTGCTGTAGCAGTTTCGGAATCATTAGCCTCTCCGCAAGCCTACACATTGGTGTGCCTTCTGGATCCCCGGAATCCTGTTTACCCTCTAATGTTGCATACGTAGAGTTCGTTCGGTCCATTGGGGTCTCCACAGGCCATTTGGAACCTTTCTTCCGCCTGCCGTCGTTTGGTCTCCTGATCAGATCTAGGATTTAGCGATCAACCTGCAACTCACGACTACAAGCTTTGATGTTAAGTTCCTTTATCCGCAACGCATGTTTTTTGGTGATCATATCAAGGATCTGCTCGCTGGCATTCAAGGGGTTAGATTTTCAATAAGCATCCTTCAAAGGTTTGTGAAAAGCTTCCGTCACCTCTGTCGAGTACTGGGAGAGCCTGCCGAAGTTCCTTATCTGCGTGTTATAATGTGACAGCAGCTGTATCTTAGGGAAGTTGAAATCGGCTTGCGAGAGGACTTCTTGTACCACCTGTTGTCTCTCTTGTGGTTCTTCTATAGCCATATTCTTTCTATTTGTAGTACTTAGCTGGATACATGCCTCCAGTTTACTCCGACGTACTTTACGTTGTTCAACTGCTAGCTCCAGAGAGGCCTCTTGTGCACTCTAATGGTCCTTTTTTGTTGCCCGAAACTCATTGAAGATATGGAGGTTATCATGGAACTTCCGTAGATATTCATCCATATACTCCATGGTCTGCGCTGTGTGACTTCTATACTGCGCCATAAGACAGAAGTCAGTGATATATTGCACACAACGGATGGCTTTCTTGCTATCTGCTTTTGCCCCTGCTGAGAGACTGGCGGTGTCCGTGATGGGATCATATAGGGCTGCCGTGAAGCACGCTACAATCACCTTATTAAGCCCTCGCATTTACGTCCCACTCCACATCGTAACCTGCCTATACCTCTTTTGAGGTGGTCGATACCTTGGGTATGGTGGGATCTGCTCCTAGATCTTATCAAACACCTCCAAACGTCGGTGTTTCTTAAGAAACTGCTCTATCCAGTTCATGAGATACTTCAGCATCCCCAGGAGAATATTGTGAAGTATGTTGCCACAGACCATTAGTGGGGGCTGGACTTCTAGGACTCGCAAATGAATCCACAGCGCTTTTTCAACAGGCTTGATCCCAGCATCAGCCAACCTGGCCAGACATCAGCCATGCTCTGACCACAGTTGTGCACACGGCTCACATACCTTTCTACATCTCCTGCCCGCAATAGACTCTCATAAACCGTATGTTTGTGCATTGCGAGTGGGTTTTTTTAGAGTATTCCTAGTTGTTCCGGAGTTGCAATACAAACGGGGCACCAATTGGTCTTAATATCATGAATATGGACATTTTCCATATGGTCCGCCAGCCAGGTAGACAATACTAGGATGTATTTCCTAGCATTTCCATCCCCACACAGTATCTCTGATACTCCTGCCTGCCAATCTTGTTAATTGACGCTATTGCACCAGTGCAGTATTTTATACGTACCTTGCATAGTTTCGTTAATGGGAGCATGATGTGCGCTATGATCTTGTGCTGTACGTTGAGAGCATCATACTCCAGACCCTTAACTGGGAAACCAGCTACCTTATTGTTCCGTTTGGGGCCGACTGGGAGAAGGCCCATCAGGATCCACACAGGTGATGATAGTTTATTGCGAATCTCCGAGCGGATATTGCTAATGCTCATGAACAAGAGCCATAACTTCTTGTCCCCTGAGAAATTCGTGAGGCATGTTTGATCAGACGTGAAAAGCATAGGTATAAGGGATGACCCAATCGGCAGCGTCTTCTACAGTCTCTTTAGCACATGCTCATGTATTCAGAGGAAAGTTTTTATACTTGCGTCATCCACCACCAATCACCAGTATGCATGTCTGTATATACCCTGTTTCCCTCATAATCGAATTCGTGTATTGGTTCAAAAACCAGATGTTCGGCGTAGGCAAGTTGCCGAAGCAGATACTGAATCGTATCTCCAATATCCCTGTATTAAAATGCACAGCCTTGGTGTAGGTGGAAGTCAACAGTTCCTTTGATCCAACCCTGTTGATCAATCATTTCACGCATTTTATTTCTCCATGTATACCCAGACTGAAAATGGATCCCATGGGTGCCAGGTAGTACATTTGACTTGAAAAACAGATCAATATTTATCAAGGAGGTTTTGCTTTCATGGAAGAACCTAGCAAGTTTATATTCAGATACACTCCGGAAGGGGAATATCGGGTTCAATTGAAGTCATTGCAGATCATCTAGAGCTCTTGTCGCTACTATCTTTCCTACCTCATACTCTGCTGGGAGATATTCTGCGACTGGCCGAGAACCCTCAGCGTGTGGGACTGCTAGCTCACCAGCAGTAACGGGATCAAATGGTGGATTCCTCAAGTCAGAACTTTATCTCTTTTCGGTTCCTTATTTGATGTTTTGAAGTCTCTTACCGCCCTCCGCTTGCCTATCCGGAGACCCCTCAGTGTGCGGGACTACTTGCTCACCGGGTGAATCGGGATCTAATGGTGGATTCCAGAAGTCAGCTCTTTGTCCCTCTTTCCTTGTTTGTCCAATGTTTTGAAGTCTCTTACCCCCTTCTGATCCCACCACTATTCTGGTAGATTTCGATTCCTCTTGGGAATGCTTGCCAGAGCCAGACAATAGAGCCACGGTTTCTGCATGTCGTTTCGGAGATTTTGAGGATATATCGTCTGGCACAACGGAAACAGAATGTCCCCGCTTCGGTCGGCCAGGCATACTCACAAGTATTGTGGTGTTTGAATAGGCATGTGGAGTCTCCTCGTGGTCCCTGAAAGGTTGGACACGTACTGCCACTGCCACTGCAGCAGACTCCGGATGCTTATTTTGCAAGTGCCTGATACAGTTTCCAGCCCTCTGGAATTCAAAGTGACATAACCGACAACGCATTCTGGATATCAGTGCAAAGTGATGAAGCTGCGGTTCGAGGCGACTCACCGTCCTGTAACTATCTCCAATTGTGCAAGCTCAAGTGTGTCCTCGTTGGCAAGGTTCCCAAAATACCTCTGAGAAAATCTATATTGCTGACAGTCTGGGCAGGATTTTGGAGGTCGTAACAAAGCAACATTCATTATGAGAGCCAAAGTTGTAATATCGTGCACTTGCCTCTCATCGCATGACAGCGGTCTCCCATAGTACACCTTCGACCAAGCACAAACCTCCTCCGGAGCGGTCGTGGCAAGCAGACTAACCAGGAGCGGCTCGACGTGTGCCTTAAGGGTCTAGTCTGGTTCACAGGTCTATGCACCCAATGGCAACTGTTAGCCTGATTGCACCACGGCTAGCTAGGTAATCCGGTCACGTACTACAGTCCAACCAGACTAGCGCTCTTTAGTCTGGTTGGCACGATCGCTCCGGAGAAGGGCGCTATCTGTCCAGTATAGTAAGAATTTCGTATAGGAAATAGCGCTAGTCCTCTGACAGGCTGTGTTGGCCAGTCAAGTGGGTCCCGCGAAGCCAAGAGTACTCCGAGTCACATTAGACCCTTACCTGACAGAGTGGATTATTTAGTACGTAGGCATACCTTTTCCGGCATAATTATATAGGAATGTATGGTAACATAGGTTAGATGACCCCTGCAATCCTCTAGCCCTCGGATACCTAGTTGGTACAAGCCCTTTGTAGAGAGATCTGCTGACCCTAATCTGGTTGGCATGACCGCTCCTGGGGAGAGCAATACCATACTGTGGGGACTAGCCTAGGGAAGGTTGCACGTACTAGTTCACCCAACCAGACTATCTTCGGCTGGTCAAGTAGCCTAACAAGTTTGGGCGAGGGCTGTGTGTACGCAATAAGCCTTTCGTGTACCCCACTAAGCCCTCTGCGTACTAGTCTGCTTGGCACAAGCTATTGTAGAGACCCCCGTGCCAACCAGCGTACCTTACTAAGCTCGACGAGTTAAGTTGCAGTAGGACTAAACTGATCCCCGGAGTTCAGACAAATAAAGGTATTGCCCAATAAGGCATATAGTGCCACACAAAACAGAATCCAGTGGCTTAGAGATATCTTGTATGCACTGAATACTGGTTTCTCTGTATCCTTAATAACTAGTTGCTTGATGGAACACAGGTGTTGCACTGCAAACATGCGAGTCGATAGTCCTATTGACTGTGTTAGTCCGAAGTCGGATAACTGCTAAACTTCAATTGCATGATAATGAGATTTTTTTCAATTCATAGCAAACAAAGAAACTGAGCCAACACTCTAAGAAGCTCGCTACATATAGGGTATACAGACCCCAATTGTCTTTTTTCTCACAAAGCTCACCAGACCATGAACCTAGACAGTCCGAACCCTTCTCTCTATCTGCCTCTGTACAAGGCCACTATATTTTTTTCATAGTAACCTCATTTACCCCCGCAGTCGGATGGTGGTAAGATCTCTGTGTATTTGCCTAGGTAAGAGTGCACTAAAAACAGTTAAACCGGGACTTGAAGTGTCCTACATACTGCATGCAGGACTAATATTTTTGTTTCGCAGGAAGCTCATCAGCTCACCAATTCGGACGGTGGCAAGCCCACTGTTTATTTTACTAGGTAAGAGTGTACCGAAAAGTCAGAAGGGGACTTACAGGTACTAATGCATACTTTAGGCCGGAGTTAGTGAGGCTCAGAATTGCCAGGTATGGATAAGTCACTATTTAGATATATGGAAAATAATATCAGTGCATGGCTAGGAACCCGGTTATGGTATCCAAGAAAAGAAAGCTGGTGGAGGTGAGCCCCGCTAGTGACGGCGGTGATGCGGCAGGGGACTCAGGTGTCAATAATGACTACGGCACTAACAAATATGAGGAGATATTGGGCTTTTACAATGAAGGTGTCCCTAGGACACTCTATTAGATATGGCGAAAAGCTATGCAGCGAGCAATGGCCGAGTTCAGTGTATATGGACCAGGGGAGAGAGGGGGAGACAGCTTTGCCAGCTTCTGCGAATGGGGTGCCCCTCACCCGGCAATGGCTCAATGGGGGCAAATCCATTACCACGAGGAATTAAGTCAGAGTGTGCTTAATCAACTGATGCAGGACGTAGCAAAGAAGGTCCGAAAATCGAGACAGGCGATGTGGGAGGCCATTGCCGACGCACGAGCCGCATTTGCCCTACCGAACCCGAATATTGCAATTGAGCCGGTGGACCGGCTACCAGACATGGGGGTTCCCACAGCGGAGCCTACGTATATGCCAGGTAACCAGGGGTCCACTAAGGCTTGAACAAAGTCTACCGCTGAGAGGTAGAGGCCTGCTGGGTGAGCAGCAAGGCCAGAGGCTACCCCGGTTCGAGAATGAGTGTCAGCCAGACCCTTACCTGTACCAGTAATTATTCCGCCACCGGTGCCAGGGAGGCGAGGTCACAAACAGGCTCCGGCTCACAAAGAGCCTCTAGCACCCACTCCCGAAGATCCTCACGCTGCCCCTCTCCCGCAGTCTACCACTACTGCACCACGTCTCGCTCCCAAAAAGCGTCCCGCTCTCGCTCCGACTCGGTCTCCCACTTCCGCCCTATGTCTCAGTCCGAAAAAGCGTCCCCCTCCCGCTCCCACAGAGTCATCCACTCCCGCCCCACGTCCTGCTGCGAAAAAGCGTCCTGCTCCCGCTGCCACAGAGCCTCCCACCCTCACCCCACGTTCCGCTCCCAAGAAGCCTTTCATTCAAGAACCGCCTCCAGCTCACTAACAGCCGCCACCCCTAGTTACCAGGAGACCTCCGCCACATACAAGCAGACCCCCATCAGGTTCCCTCGGACCCCCGGCTGGGCCAAGCGTCCCAATGGCTGGGACACCAGCTGGAATATCCGGTGGCCCCTTAGCATTGTCGGTCTGTAGGCAGCCACAATTAGCTCGTTGGGCACCAACTTTAGGAGGGCCACTATTGACCGCGACAATTTACATCATCATGCCGGAGCGGCATGGCCCGGACCCCCTGTGCGGGGGTTTCGTATTTATCTCCACCACAATCTCTGCCATAGGGGTATTGGGTTTACATAATAGGGGAGCGGTGGAGGCACCAGCCGCTCTATATATCCCTGCAGGCCGGACTGTGAAGCTCATATACGCCATGGATGTGGCTGGGAGGTTCGGGTACCTTGAAAGGGACCATGTCCTTACTATGATAATTGATGCATATCAGGGCCCTCGCCTACTGGACTTTCAATTGGAGCTAGCCCCACTTGTGCCGGGGCTCACAGCAGCCCCAACGCAGCCAGTGAAGGTTTCAACGCTAGAGCACAAATCGACTGCCAATGCTATCGTTGTGGCCAAGGATGGCAAATCTGCCAAAGGTACTACGGTAGCCAAGGCAGGGAAGGGTACAGCAGCTGCCAAGGGGGCAAAGGGTGGATCCACAGCAAAGAGTGCAACGCCGGCACCTGCTAAGGAGGTAATACCTACTAAGGAGGTAGCTAACTAGCCTAAAGAGGTAGCAAATGAGCCTAAGGAGGTAGCACGAACGAAGCGACCAAAGGGTCCGTCGGAGGTTGCCAAGGGTCCCTCAGCAGCCAGCCAAACCAAGACTAGGCGAAGTGGGAGGGTAAGCAAGGGTACAAAAGAAGCCCCTGCGTCAAATAAACCAGCTGCCAAGGGTATCCCCGCTCCCACGCATGAACAGGTTACACAGATTGCACTAACCTAAGCTCCAGGAAGTGGGACGGAGACCGGGACGGGCGTTGCCCCAGTCCAGAGCACTCCCATGCAGAATCTACCGAGGATCCCATTAGGGTGCGGGGACTATACCCGGAAAGCTGGCGAACAGGAGGCTCGGGTGTTCCGCGAAGCGCTCGTGAGGCGCTTCCAAGAAATAGAGGGAGACGTGGGAAAGCTGGTGACTGAATAGAGAACCTAATTGAGGAATGGCAATAACTGGCTGTGCAAGGTACTCACGGTCGGCGTCGGGCTCTGGTAAGTAACACTAGTGAGGTTAGTCCAAATGAGGGTGGGAATGCGAGCTGCGATGATCAGGCTGGGGATGTGGTTGTGGAGAAAGAGGGTGGGGGTAGGGTTTATGATCTAAGCAAGGGTGAGTCAATGGCAGGTTATGTGGGTGAGCACGATAGGAATGTGCCAGAAGATGATAAGGTGGAATGGGAGGAGCCAGCGGAGGCGGAATTAGAGGAGCCAGCGGAGGAGGAATGGGAGGAGCCAGTGCAGGTGCATGCCGAGGTGTGTGCAGCGGAGCCAGCGGATTGGCCCAGGGATCACCTGGAGCTCTACAATAGGGCCAATAGTAACGATAACGACGATGACGACGATGAAGGGATTTGATGGAGGAGAACTAGTCGGGCTGTTCGGAGGATTTCTTTTTTATCGCGAATTTTGGTTGTGATCTTGGAAAGTTTGTATGTGTTTAGTATTGGATTTTTTTTTTTTTTTTGGTGGGGTTAGTGTGAAGAGATGTCTGAGGCCGTGGGTAGACTTGCAGGGTCATGCAAGAGTGGTTGGGTCTGTTGTCTCAGGTGGCTGGTTTAGTCAGGTAGGGTCAGAGGTGGGATAGAGGGAAGGCGGGTGGATAGACTAAATACGGTAATGAGATAGGAATTGGGAAGAATAAAATACATGGAGGCAACCGTGCATAACGAGAGTTGGTGATACAAAAGTAGACTTATCCGCAGGGGCTGTATTCGTACCTCACAGAGAAAATTAGGGAATCCCAAGTTCCCACACACGTGATTTAATCGTACACACAGAAACTTCTCACGTACTACCAAAGTGTTTGGAATTCACCACTCCAGAGTCTTCGCCACCCCAAAGTCCTCTCCATCCCAGGTCTGCTCCATCCCGGCGTCTTCCCCATCGCAGGCTCTTATACATCCCAGGATCTGCAACATATCAGCATCTTAGGCATCCACTACATGCCTCGAAAGGGTAAGGGCAAAGGGAAACAGGTCGAGACCCTCAAGCGTCGGGCTTCAACCCACAACCTAAGGAAGCTCTCCACAACAGTTGAGAATGCCAGCGGGTCATGCAAGTTTAGTTCAGTAATAAAATTTTCTGCCGGTTCATCATCTGTGAATGCCCCTGCTCAGGATATTGCTGAGGGAATGACAAACGACGGAGGGTTCGAGGAAACAGGAACGGAAAAGAATACTTGCCAAACAAGACAGGAGAAGGCGTCCGTAGCACTAGCAAGGGTGGCATTGGAAAACAGTCCTGCACAGTATGTAACGGGGTCACAAAGAGACACCGGTGGTAGAGCAGCGGGGACACCAACGAGGCTTCAGATTCCAAGTGTAGTAAGTAATCCCAATCTGAGCATTAGATTAGAGGCTAATTGGAATCGGGACACATTCATTGGATCCCCCTTGGAAACATCAATCTCTGAAGGGAATGAGGAATCTGCAACGCCAAGACCCAGGGAGTCCGGAATAATAAATAAATATCCGGGCAATAGTCCATAACATGACAAGCAAAAAGGAGAGACAGGAACCACCCGAAACCGATCAATAACTCAGTTTACAGGGGTCCTGCAAGATATGGTTAAATCAGCAGACAATCGTATGGAGTACATAACTCTGTGCGAGGAGCCATTCCCTGATGAACAGAGTACTAAAAACATCATTGATAAAGTGTAGCGAGATATAGAAAGAAACCATGGCAACGATTATGCCTGGGACAACAAGATAGATGCATTTGTGAGTTGCAAGGTGTAGAATGTTTTACGAGAGTGGACGCTGAGAGTGAGGATATAGCTTCGAAGTGTGCAATCTCGTACACGGTCACACTTGGTACATGAGGTGAAGAAGAGCATTGCATTCTTGTACAAATTTGACCAGAATGGTTCCAGGGAGTACATAAGGAAACATGTCAGCGAATTTTTAAAGCGGAACCGGTACACCTGTGCAGGGAGCCATCGTAAGGTATGTGTAAGTGTCCACCAGAGTACAGGTAGAATTTGATAGCTGGGGTGTGATTGAATAGACTCGGGGCTATCAGTTTAGAGCTGAAGAAGCAGTGGAGTTTATATATCATCACTATTTCCATGGAAAGAAAAAGCTTGGCAATGTGGATAAGGGTTTCCTGAAGGCTATAAGTGGTCCATTCCTGTACTTCAACTTTGCGGCCCACTACAATGCTCTCAGTGGCTGGGAAAGCAGGGAATGTGGGGTCGCGGTTGGCTTTAGCTATACGAATACCATCGGTAGGTGAAGGTGCAGTGAAGAGGCTTCTCCGAGTTACTAACGTAGGGTAGATGTGCATAAGAGGCTTCATGATCAGTGGCAATTCTACCCGACCCCCATCCAACAAATGCTGCTGAAAGTGATGCAGCGGGAGATTGTCGAAAAAGGGCGGTGCAGGGGAAAGAAGGTGAAGTTTGAGCAGGACAAAGCTTTTCCTGTAGATGCGGAGGAAATAGCGGAATTAGCCAAAGACCTAGCAGGGGACCTGGAAAGTGCAGGTTTGGGAAGTCGGGCAAGTGGAAATGAGGGGGATGAAGGCAGCATGACAGAGGAAGACATTTGATTAACTCCCCAGGCAACTCGGGTCGGACAGGAGGAAGACGGTGACAGTGATGAAGACAAGGAAAATGAGGAAGCATTAGAAACCGAGGGGGACAAGGAGGAGGATCAAGAGTGCACTCAGCAGGATATAGACTACGAGTACAGACTGGAAAAAATGGCAGAGAGACGGCGTGACTGGGATGTGCATAATGAGGCCTTCTAGGAAAGGGATATTACGGTTGGAATAGAGTATGGGGACAGTAGGGATATCACGTGTGCAAGGGCTTCTATTTTCTTTTTCCTTTTCGTTTGTGTATTGTCGGTTGGGGACAGGCTCATGCGGATATGGAGGCAAGGGAGGACAAGGTTATATTTTTTGGAAGGTGGAGGATAGTGGGAATGGGAATGGGAATAGTTTGGTGGACTGGGGATAATTGGTATATTGGGGGGTAGGGTCAGAATACGGACGCTGGGGAGATGTCATAGTACAGCGCGGGAATGAATATTAGTTTAGGGACGAGCGAGGATTACAGGAATCTGGGATGAGAATAAGGCTGTTGGTAGATGGGTATTGGTATGCAGAGCACGGGAGGATCGAGAGGGTATTGTAGGAATACAAGTGGAGGATATAATTGGCATATGTGGGTCAAGTTATGTAGAGAGAATGTGTGATGATGAGATAGGAGTCCGCAATAAAGATGGAATGGTATAGAATGAGTACCAGAAAAGACAAGCTTGAGGGAACTATGTGAGAGTAATGCAGCTATGTTATGGAAGAATGAAAATGGTAAGGGAGGCTCCAGGAGAACGACGGGAGGCCGATAGACGAGAGTGGTAAGAATGCAAGTGCGAGGATCGGAACTAGTGGGTGGGGGTTCAGGATGTGGAAGCTCCGAACTAGAGGATAACACCGGAAGAAGACACGGGGGATCTGGCGTCAGGGTAACACCGCGGTCGCGGTAGCGGGACGTAGTTCCAGGAGAAGGTTCCGCTGAGGGAGATCTGACTTCAGGGGGACATTGGTCAAGTTGGATGCACCACCAGGAGGGGACGCTGGGAATCTCGTGTTAGGGTGACATTTGTCAGGTAGGATGCGCCACAGGGTGGGGACGGTGGGAATCTGGCGTCAGGGCGACATTAGGCAGATAGAATGCACCACAAGGAGGGGACACTGGGAATCTGGGGTCCGGGAGGCATAGGTCGAGATTATTACCTACGATATTGACAGCTTACCCATAAGGGCGCCAGTGGCGCCAGAGGCATGAGAGGCAACCGAGATTCTTTTCTGATGAATACAAGGTATGTGATGGTAGTGATATTGGACTAGGATCATGAATAGGACAAGGAGAACTAGGATTAGATCGACCCTGTAGTTAGGATTCTGTAAGGAACTGGTTTTCTAGTATATGTTTTCTCTACACGTGTTCCATCTCTGACAGTTTTGGTGAATTTTATTGTGTTATATCAAGGCATGTTTTTGACCTGTTTTGCCAGATACTCTTTTTGGACATGTTTGGATTAGAAAGGATTATATTGGGATTAGTCTTGTTGTTTTTCCTTGTAGTTTTCTCGTCATATTTCATTATTATTACCTGTCATATTCCTGTATCATTCTGTGTTAGTCTCATATATGTTAGTCAGCTGACCACCATCTCCTGTTATGCCTGCCTAATTGGGCAGCAGCTTATTCTGTTTTCTTGTTGGTTGTTTATCTCGTTGGCAGCCTTGTTTCCATTACCTTGTTAGGCATCATCATGACACTGGACGTGTCTATAATGAGCT
>Ga0307511_10005973_pt1 | contig 12296 bp, 9 predicted proteins | sample 13_EM_MG_FD_200266 | JGI IMG/M metagenome (GOLD analysis project Ga0307511, IMG submission 200266) | Populus trichocarpa ectomycorrhiza microbial communities from riparian zone in the Pacific Northwest, United States - 13_EM | ecosystem: Host-associated > Plants > Roots > Unclassified | place...
CCTGTAAATAATAACTTTCTATACCGCCCTATGCCTATATATATATATATATCAAATCATTGGTGTCACGTCCTGCTTGATATGAACTCTCCAGAGTCTCAATGTCCTCCACACAAGTGAGTCATGGCATTCCAAAACCGCCACAATAGGAATTCAAATTCGGGATTCGCATGATGTTCCCAAATCCGGTGGGGAGTAAAGCCTTGGCACTAGTCAAAGTGGTAATTTTGAAGATGCGGTTGTACTGTACAAACTGTATATAGGGCTATTTTGGGAAACTTGGCTTGTTGTTGCCCTTTATTACCAGAAACTTTGAGTTGGTATGATATCTATTGCAATTAACGAATCGTGCTATTGCTATTATTCCCTCGACTGATTGTACAAGGTGGATCTGAAGGCTCAGTCAAACCCCAATATCTCCTCAACATCAGCAACCCCATCCCTGCCGCAAATGCACCTCCAACGGTCTCACAATAACCTTATAGACTTCTTTCTTATAGCCGTCACTTGCGAGAGTCTTTTCCCCGTGATCCAACCCTTGAATACACCTTCTCAGTGCTGTGAAATAGAGATCGTTGTCTCTGTATTGGTCCCTCAGATAATCCACCAGCTGTTTTGCGGCCAAGTAGCGGTCTATCTTTTCATCTCCGCTGGATTTAAGCAATAAATTATAGCTCTTATCTTTCCGGAGCGAGTCGAAATTCCTCCATTCCAATAGTTCAATGAGTATAATGCCAAGAGACAATAGATATTCATTAGGATCTAGGACTCGCCATAATTCACTGTGGGTGGGGAAGTTATCGGCTGGGAGAGGAGGTTTCGTGATATGGGAGAATGCTTTACAAATCAGTGGGCGTTCCAGCATATTGTCAGTGGAGGTACGCCTGGGAAACCAGATGTCAGAAGTAGACCAGAAATCATTTAACCATGCAGTGGAATGGAGCTGCATAACCGACGAGGCCAGCTTGACTGCGACGGTCATTCGACTTTTCAATGTTGGTTTTGGAAGATGGTACGAGGTGAGGAGACTTTCAAGGGAAACAACCTCCACCGGACCGATGCGGAGAGGGCTGGGTTTAGGAATCCATACCCGGGTTTGTATGATATTACTGGTGTTTGAGGAAAGAATACCAAGGCAATGGTGCTGATCCGCCTCAGACCGTATCGCGTTGCAGAGATTGTCAAGCTTCTTGAGGCTTCCATCACCCGTTTTGGAAGCATTAATATTGCAGCCCAACCCTGTCAAGCCGTGAGGACTTTCCTGTTGTCTATAGCCCGCTGTATCCTGTGGAGCGAAAGTTACTAGTTTCTTGGATTTCTTTGTCGAGGTTGGTCTGGGTACAGGGGTGGTTATCATAGCGAATTGACGATTCTGTGGCTTTTGTTTGGAGAAGCCAGTAACAAGTTTCCTGTGAGCAGAAGTTAGTCACAGTAAAAACAAGTTATTGAACTGCAAGTGTCATACGTACTTAGCAGAAGCCTTAATTTGGCTGCCTATTCCAACGGGTGCCTTAGCCTTACTTCCAGGTACATCTTCGAGTTCGCCTGGTTCTGCACTTTGTTTCGGTGGTTCGGAATCCGTTTGCGATTCAAGGCCCTCCAATAGTAGCTCTCTACATGCACTAGGCCTTTCCCGCACATCATCTACAGAGAAGATGATGTTCAACAACGCTTGTGAGTCCCCACCACTCACTTGAAATTTTGAAAACCCCAAGTCCTCATTCACCCTCATTTCCAACTGCAGGCTTGCGTGATGTGGAGCAGGACAGCGACATAGGGGTGGCTGCAAATACTCATCAAGGAGCCCATAAGCGGATTTTGCATGTGTCTGGATTCGATTGTACTGTTGTATAGCCTTCTTACAAACGATAGGGCTGATATTTTCCAAGGTGTCATTCATCATTGAATTGCTGTTCTGTGGGCTGATGAACAGGCGGAGTTCAGCATTGAGCTTCCTCAAACGATCGATTGTTTCCTCCATGTACTCGGATAACATCCCGATGTTCCACGCCAAAACGGCCAGCCGGTAGCGGTTCGATACTGAGCCGGTCCCGGTGGGCTAATTCCAAGAGAGGTTGCAAATTGCCATATTTACGTTAGCAAATATTTACCATGCGCAGACAACATAGTCTTTTGAGAAAGGTATTCAGTTCTAACCCTGCACCCACCTTTGCAAACTTCGCAGTCACCTCCCGCAGGGTTCGATGTAAACGCTCCACAATCTGAAGAAAGAGTTTCACCCCCTCTCCCCTCCCCCGGATCCAACGCTGAAGCGAAGCCTGTACGTGGGTAGCTTTCCACAGCCCTCCACCAGGATCACTCACCAAGCGCTGTATATCATCCGGCGAGTAGTCTTCCTCTAACAAGCCAACCATAGTTTCCTGGAAATGGAAGTGTTCAATAGAAAGCCGCAATTCAAACCAATCAAGCCCTTCTTTGTACTTAATGATGTCTTTCATAGTCTGTATTCCGCTGGCATAGGCCTTGATAGCTTCAATCGCAAGTGGGAAAGCTCCTAACACAAGCCCGGCGACTTCGATGCCGGTGACCATGTTGGAATGGGCTATCTCCGTGAAGCGGAATATACCTGAATCCGAACGACCAAAGGCGTGAAAATCTATATTCCAAGTGTAACTGGGAAGCTGGAGTATACCAGTATGAGGCGAATGTAATGTCGACCATTCAGCTCATAATCATCCTGGTTCATGGCGTCGCTTATCCTGCCCAATAGGGAGTGGTTACCGGGACAGTAGTTCTCGTAGCTCTATGACTGATACAATGGACGTACGTTTTACCCCCAGAGCGGGTTGCTATCAAAACACCAGAGCACCATGTTGTCGGTGCTCACGCAGTCTGGTTCAGGAAGCATCTCCTCCTTGTATCAGGAGTGCATATTATATCTAAGGCAGCACTCTTCGAAAGAAATCCAGGTAGACCATCCAACAGCCATAGATGGACCATCAAACTTCCCTGCAATTGCCGACGAACTTGCACGATTGAGAATCTGGGGCGCAAACTCCGGCGCGCATCACCCCGTAGGTTCAAAATACTCCCTCGACCACCGACTTCGCGATGCAAAGTATGCGACGGAGTTGCTACTCCGCGTTCTAAGGAGAATGAAGGTGGTGTTAGTGGATGGTAAGTGTGGCAAAGCATACACCCATAAATCGGTCTGGGCACGAAAATAATACACCCCCGACCTCATGTCCGTCGACTACTGACGTAGAGAGCTGATTCCATAATCATAAACTGAAGTAGCCATGCCTCAAAATCACAATGCACGTCAGGCCTCAAGTCCACAGCCCACATACCTTGAACAGCCAGGGGGGAGCTCGGGCTCACCCATGCAATCGTTCAATGCCTTGCACCACGAATCGGATAAAGCGCCTGGCTCCGCTGTCGGCTCCGAAGACTCCTCATTGGGGGATCTCTGCTCAAAGATTAGCTCCATGATTACCCTCCTATACCGTATCCTAATGGCTGTCCGCCCAACTTCAGGGGATAAATCCGCGAAATATTCTGGAGTTGATGTATCCCACTGGGAGTTCTTTGACCACAAGCATGTGCAGGATAAGTTCCCATCTGCAGATAGATTTATTTTATCACGCCTGGGGCAAGCCAGTGTTCAGCGGCGACAGTTCTTTGAATATCAAAAATGCCACCGTGCAAAGCTCGCTCCAGAGAGACTAAACATAGCTAGACATGTGGATGGGGAACAGGAAGAAGGCACAATTGTTACCACAATGTCTACCTTGGTCGACCTTTGCCCAACAGGTGGCAATGCATATGGAAAGAGCCCACAATCCCCAGCAGCGCCAGAAGCAGGCTCGGATGAAGGAGGGACAGAAACATCATATGGGTCAACAATGGGTGCTATTGTGGCGGGGGGTTGCCTGAGGGTGCCAGCACCACCAAATTCTGTACGGGCATATGAGGGGGTACCGTTTGAATGTCCCTATTGTTTGTATATTGTTACTACGCCAAATTTTCAGGCATGGCAGTAAGTTGTCTCACCCCCCCCAAAAGCAGGAACAAGAGCAAGCCTAGGCCCCTCGCTAGACTCACGTCGCACACATGAGAATGCTTTCATTAACATCTTTATTCTTTCTCATAGGCGGCACGTTTTCAGAGACCTTCGGCCCTATGTCTGCACATTTCAAGACTGTTCTAGCCCCGATACGCTCTTCAAGACCCGCAGCGAGTGGTTTCGACACGAGCTCAAATTTCACCGTAGGGAGTGGTTCTGCAATGACTGTGATACTGTTTTTGGGACTGAAAACCTGTTTGAAAAGCACATGGAACAAGTTCATCCTAATGCATCACCTCCGGAACTCCTACTACTTGTGATACAGGGGTGTACAAGAGCTTCCAGATCCCCTCAGCGCTGTGTGCTCTGTGATCTGGACCTCCCGGCGGACAGAATCAGGAATCATCTTGCCAGACATTTACAACAAGTGGCACTTTATTCATTACCTCGAAGGGAAGACCTTGGGAGCGATCCGGAAGATGGCAGCAGTCCCGGTGCGAATGATGATGAGAGCGGAGCACCTAGTTCCATTGGCGAGGGGGGTTTTGGCAATCGTGATAACCCCGATGGTATTCCGGGGGGAGGCGATATGGAAGGCCATTGGTCTCACTATAATGCACCCAAACTGGCATCGCAATCAACCCCGGAGACCAAAACTCCACAGCTTCCTGGAGGGAAGGATACTCCGACGCTGAAAGGTGAGGCTAGGCCCAGGAGTTTCTGGAAGAGATTTGGAAAGGAGCGGGATGTGCAGCCGGGCACTGCGGCAGAGCAGGAGGAATACTCATATAGGGCCCAAGCTCTCTACAATTATAATGCAAATCCGGAGGATCCGAATGAGATTTCATTCCGGAAACATGAGGTGCTGGATGTATACGATATGTCTGGACGGTGGTGGATGGTAAGGAAGGCAAACGGAGAGATAGGTATCGCGCCATCAAATTACTTGGTTCTACTGTCAGGAGGTGCCCTACCTCCGGGAGGAAAGAACACCCCCACGCTGAGAGGTGAGACTGACCTCCTGATCCTTGGAGGTAGCTCTGGAGGGGGGCAGGACGTGAAGGGGAGCTCTGCAGTGGAGCTGCTGGAATACCCACATAGGGCGCTAGCTATGTATGATTACGAGGCAGATCCGCAGGATGCGAATCAGATATCATTCCAGAGGCATGAGGTGCTGAGCGTATATGATGTAGGTGGGAAGTGGTGGCAGGCAAGGAAGGCGAATGGAGAGACAGGTATCGCGCCATCAAATTACTTGGTTCGAATGATGTGAGCTTGGACAGGAGATCAGTGGGTTGAAGGTTTTATGATAAATGGGTGGTATTTTAATTGTTATTTTCTTCCTAATATGGGGTGATTCTTGATTTTCTACCTTTGTGACTGTTTTATCTACTTGGTTATGTACTTGCAGGAATATGTAGAATAGCTATTACATCACGAAAAAATTGAGTTTGCCTAATTGGCGTCAGTCGCCCTGGACGTAGCTGGAGCCATTCTGCCAATTATGGACGCCTCGATCCGGATCGGTTGCCTCCGGACGCCATCGCTTGGGCAGAGCATCTCCGGGATGCCTGCCTCCCGCGGTGTGTCTCTCGGAGGCACCTAGCCAGCAGAGTGCATCTGGGCGGCATGGCACGCGTACGCCACAGCTGGAGACAAGAACACATGGTATAACACGGGATACCCGGGCGGCCACTGCATATGCCACAGGATGCCACCTAAGGCCCAGGAGACCTTAAATTTACGGATATATATGCATGGTCTGATTAATATTGCATTCTATAGAACTATGTACATAACAGTTTCAGCCCAAAACCACCCTACATCCGGCAGGCAGAATGGACATCATTATGCGATGTCAGTATTGAATTAGGTGCAAGGCGGGAACTAGGGCGCCAGTGATATCGATGTTGGAATCGTACCCTTCATAGTGGCATTGATCTTGCTGGTTAGGTTACTACCTGGCGGAACCTATATTAGCAATCCAAGGCAACATCGAGGGATAGGATAATAGGATCCGAGGGTGCTAGTAGCTCCGGTACTGGCTGCTTTTGGCTGGCCATCACGCTGCCATATTGCCAACGCGGTCGCTACCCCCTATAAGACATATTAGCCATGATAACTGAAATGTAGGTATAGTATTATCGATACCGGGAGTGCTATTACCTAGGGAACTCGCTGCTGGTAGCTGGCTATGTGGCTGCCGCGTAGGGGAGATAATAGCTATAGCCGTCCATATCGGATCCCAGGTAATGGGAATTCCGCAGCGCACCTACCAACTCAACACCGACTTCAACTTCCAAGGACTGAGCGATTACGAGAACTCAACAACCAGGACTACCCCGACGCCGGCCCTTGCTTTATTTTACTCAGCGCGCTCTCACGAGCACCCTGATCTACTTTATTTATCTTCATCTGCGAAACGACAAAATCCCCCCGAGGGTAAAGTTTTCTGACTTTTCCGCTCAAAAGTGGGCGATTTTCCGCCAGCGAACCTATGTGGCAACCGCCCCAATTTACATTGGTCCGGTCCACCCACACCGATTCCTGATGCTTCCATTAGTTTCTACAGCTCAGCTGCACAACTGCCACCTCAATTTCAACAAGCCACTGTCTACTGTATAGCAACCGGGGCTACGCAACCCGGTATCTTGCACTCATCCCTGATCTAATTAACCAATTATCAGATTGCACTCCCTTAGAATAATTTATTTTAAGATTGAGTCTCGTTGGTGAATTTTGGAATAGTATCTTACCCAAAGGGTATTTTCTTCAGCCCAGTTAAAAACTAGTGGCCAGCGTAGCAATAAATTACTACTCGAATCCGATGGAGAGGGAAATCTTAAAGTAAGACGCCAGCTTACTTTAGAGAATAATATGAACTAGCTTGCAATATATAAGTTCAGAGTGTTTGGAAGAGAGGTTGCACTTGCGAAAGCAGTGTCTAGCTTGTTTATGTAATACAAAGAATATTCTGGTGAAGAGTCGTTTGAACTCGCTGTTACCAGTATTGAGAAGAAGTGGAGAAGAGATGAGAAATCTTTGAGGTCGTAGACGATATCACAGCTGAAAGAGGCATCTAACTTCTTAATTAAGCACCTTTAGCATGCAGCTGACATATTACTTAAGAGGTCTGGGATTCCAGGTCCCCACCATTCTTAAGTAATATACATGCAGTGGCAATCCCACTCAGGAGTAAATTAAGTAGCATGTTTACTTTTTCTTCCACTACATATTTGAAGATGTCACATAGTGTAGCAGGTATAATATCTTACGCTCCATACTTGAAGACGTCACATATTGCAGAAATCTATCATGCATTGGGTGCTCGGTTCCCAAACTTTAGCAAAGCTCAACTCAACAACTCTTGCTACAATACATGGCCCGAATTTCAAACGTAGATTCTGTGACATAGAAATATTGATTCACAAACAGTTACGAAATTAATTTATTTGAATTAAGGTCGCTTATTGGGATCCAAAGTTCACAGCTTTTGGTATGTGCATCTCATTGTAATCTGAGACCAATTAATGGTTACAGATGCAGGTTTCTAGACCGCCAAGTAAAAGTGGTGTGGCAATTAATGATTACAGCACTAAAATTTAACCCTAACTACCTCATATAGGAAATTCTCCCTTTGAGAAATGCATGCTATCTATTTATTTGGTGTGGAAATCACTGGTTACCTACAACAAGACTTAACTCTAACTGCCTTATTGAATAGATTCCCTCTTTCGGTCTTACACGCTAAATTTTACTTTAGTGTGGGAATTACTGATTACCGACTACAAGACATAACCCCAACTGCCTCATTAGGTAGATTCCCTCTTTCGGCCTTATACGCTAAATTTTCCTTTAGTATGGGAATTACTGATTACATTGTCTAAACTTAACTCTAGCTGCCTTATGTAGTAGATTTCCTGTTTAGACTCACACGCTCCTTAGTATGGGAAGTACTCCTTTCCACTTGCAAAACTTAACCCTTACAATTACCTCACATAGATTTCTCCTTTTAGCTTGCTAAACTTAATCTCGTTTTCACGCAATAATTACTGTTAACTACTCTACATCTGAAGTCAGAAAACAAAGTTTCTGAGACTCATTTTACTGACTTTAAGTTGCGATATTGATTGTGGTGTAAGAATCATTGTACGGTAATTGCCAAACTTTATGTTAATTTACCTACTAGGTGAATCTATGCTTGGGCAGGAGATATCTCTACATGAGACCAGAGCCTGGTCTCGAGACTTTTTCTCTTGTCGGCTAACTTAAGTTACTATAACAAGGATATTATACAGGCCAAGAACTGATATCACAAAATCTCTACACAATTGTGAGTCTATTAACTATTTGTCTACAGATAATTTTGTGACTGTTATCTAGTGGTCCCAAGACAATCTCAATGCTATAATGTTGGTGTCTCAAGATAATTTTCAGACTATTACCTATGTGTCTCAAGATGTATCGCCTTGTCAGTTTAGAGACTTAGTCTCAGGCAATCTCATCTCATACCTATCTTTAAGTAGATCATCCCCGTTGTATACTAGATATTAGCAGTTATTGTGACATATGTTATTCTTTACTAAACGTAAAATTTCACTTTAGCTGTATATGCTAGCATGCATTTGGCTGATGTAACTTAGTTCGGTATAATTTATAAGGAACTAATGGAATTCAGTAGCTTTTCTTTTTCTGTAGTATGTGCTACATTCTGCATTGCAATAGGTGGTACTTCCCCTGCCTAAATTTTATGGTCCATGTTTCACCTGTAAGTCTTAGACCTTTACTGATTTGAAACACCTTAGCCTTTGGTTTGCATATCTGGCCTTAGTATAACTTCCGTAATTGTCATGTTTTAAAATATTAATCTTATTCAGAGCTCTTCTCATACAGACAGTAGTTATATATTGAACTATCATACATGTTGACCCATCCGAAGCTAAGTATGTATTTAGTTCCAATAGAGAACAACAGTGTTTATATGATAGTTGAGAGACATAGAATTCCCTTAAGCGGATGACTAGCTATATGTTATAGATATGTACTCTAATATAATTGTGAGTCTCCGTAATATTTGATTTATAAGTAATTTCCTAATACAATCGATGCCCGATTAAGCCAAATCAAGATTCATAATTCCTGCAGCTCCGTATTACTGAATCAATAGTATGCTACTTAATCTTAACTAAATCAAAATCCTAATATTACATTACTCACTATCTAACTATCCTTTAAGATAAACCTGTAATATATATCTAGCCTTATTTAGTACTTGATATGAATTCTGACTAACTGCTTGTAGTTCCATAAGTGATACTTACCTAACTTGTACATATTATCCTATAGAATATACTTTTAGTGTAGAATGTGGACTACCTACTGTTAAGAAGTAAATACCTCTTAAACTAAAGAGATTCCGGACATCGTGAGTCTCTATCGAGAGTCTCTTTCCCAATATGGTAACCACTACGGGTTGCATGGTCCCACAGTTGTGTGAGATCATTTCCTACCCTGTATCAAGCAATTTTACTAGCTTACACTATGTTCTTATTAAACTTAGAAACAGTAGAGGCTAGCAACCAATTTTATGTATTACGTTTGCTAGCCTTCTTGGCCAATAGTGAGCAACTTACAATATAGTGTGTCTTTTTTATTCTGAATCAATGTGGATCTCATGTAACTAGGGTATGTATTCCCAACTGTAAACTAGAACTAGTTCAGTTAACTTTTAGGCTTTGTTTTGATATTATCTACGGGCGGAATAAGAGGCCGAAATCTTTGCTGTACTAATAACCCTTCCTTACGATAAAACCTTTAAAATACGCCTCACTAAACTGAGACTCTTATGAGACACCCCTCTCTTAGTACAATATGTATCACTTGATTATCTTAACTTGAATCTCTCAAATAAAAGTTCTGCTACTGCTACCCTTTTCTGTTCTCTTACTTACTTTTAGATACTCATATAGCTGCTAGTTTTAATACATGGTTACTGTCTGATATGGTCTGCACTTCTTGGATATATGTATGGTCCCTGCGAATACTTAATCTCAGTTAATACATGAAAGCACAATATATCAAACTTACACTCAAGTACAACCAAGTAGCCTATGTATTATCGTAAGTATACCTATTATACCTATGTAAGTGAATAGAGCCTATCTGGTAGCTACTGGAGTTTACAATTGGAAGATGGAGCGCATTGAACCCGCCAGCCATATAACATAGAAATATATAAAGCCCCAAGGAGAGGGTTGATTGGAAGAGGGCTTATATTAGTAGAAAGTAACTGGAGCCTGTAGCATTGGAATCTAGGCTCCTGCCATCCATACGGTGGGGATTTCATAGTCACATGACCAAACGATACCACACTAATAGTACTAGTATGGTATTGTTTGTTCATGTGACTAACAAATTCCCTACCAGCATCATTAATGTCAGAACAAGCATGTTATGAATATATGACTAGCAATAAGCAATAAATAAAATAGGAGATTTTCAAACTTTTTATTAAAGCTAATAACAGAAATATGTGGTTAATATGTACAAGAGATACCTGTAAGTATATAGAATTTATGAGGGAATAATTTGGAGGAAGCTGGGAATACTAGGAGAGATATTTGGGATGTGGCAGGAAAGCAATGATAGGAATATTGAGCCCTTAATGCAATAGCTACCTACGAGTATCTAAAATCTCATAGAAAAATAATTTGCAGGAACTAAGAAAGAGAAGGAGAGATATCTGAGATTGAGTACAAAAGCGATAATATAAATTTCTGTACTATAGGTGCAATAACTACCCGCAAGCATATAGAATCCTAAGTATAAATAATTGGGAGAAACCGATGAATGGGAGGGAAAATACCTGAGGTTTGGTGGGAAAGCAATGACAGATATGACTAGTCCTCAATACAGTAGCTACTCACGAGAGCTCAGGATCTCATGGGGAAATAATTAGGAGGAACCAATAAAGGAAAGAAGAGATATCCGAGATCAGGTGCAAAAGCAAGAATAGAAATATTTAGCCCTTGATACAAAAGCTACCTAGAAGTACATAGAATTTCATGGATAAATAAGCTACAGGAACTGATGAATGGAAGAGAAGATATTTGAGATTTAGTGCGAAAGCAATGATAGAAATGTTGAGCCCTCCATACAACAGCTACCCATGAGTATAGAGGATCCCATGGATAATTTATTGAGAGGAAACGATGAATGGAAGAAGAGATATGTGAGATGTGGTCCAAAAGCAATGATAGAAATGTTGGGCCTGTAGGTGCAGAAGCTACTTATAGGTACATAGAATCCTATGGATAAATAATCAGGAGGTACCGACTAAGGTGGGAGAAGATATCTAAGCTTTTATGGGAAAGTAATAATAGCAATATTTAGCCCTTTGTGCAACACCTACCCAGAAGTATATAGATTCTTATAGATAAATAGTCTACAGAAACCAAAGAAGGGAAGAAGAGATATTTAAGTTTTGGCAGGAAGCAATTGTAGAAATATCCGCCCTCTATATGGCAGAAGGTTAGGGTCTTCACAGCGAGTTCATTGAGATTTCTGTCGAGCCCACGACTGTAGTTTATGACTCCTTTTTCAACCCCAGTCAACCACCACCATTACAGATCAATTAATTCGGCCATGTAGCTCAAATGGTAGATAAAGAGACAGCAAGGCCATTAACCTAAAAAAAATCGCATGTTCCCTCCCAACTTGTTTTGTTATTACTGGTGAAAGTCCTGAAGTTGTTGGCGCTAGCAACCTGTTTGTGCTTGGCAGACCGCGCCGAAAAGCTCCATGTGCGTAGATTTCAGAATAGTTTCTGTAGCGGTTTCTCTAGCGCCCATACAATTTTACGTAGATCAACAACCCTTGTTCTAGCTCATCATAGTACTCGGCGTATCTATCAGAACACTTTTTGTAGTACCGACTATATCTATATTATAACTAGCACATACACAGCACTCATACAAAAAATGTTTGAACCTATCTATTAATTAATTATACCCATACTATGTATATATAAAAGATAGAGGTAACCTGATTCTAAAGATTTTAAAATATTTACAGCCTTACGCGAAAGTTGTTATCCTATTATCCCTTAAAGTTCTAGTATATAATATATTCGGGTGTTTGGTAGCTAGCCTACATGTATGCTAATCTGGGGTTTCGTAGAGAGGCGGCATATGATATGTTAAGGTGTTTGAAGGGTGGCAATATAGGGGCTAATTGTGGATTTGATAGGTAGGTGATATATGATATATTT
>Ga0307511_10005974_pt1 | contig 12295 bp, 5 predicted proteins | sample 13_EM_MG_FD_200266 | JGI IMG/M metagenome (GOLD analysis project Ga0307511, IMG submission 200266) | Populus trichocarpa ectomycorrhiza microbial communities from riparian zone in the Pacific Northwest, United States - 13_EM | ecosystem: Host-associated > Plants > Roots > Unclassified | place...
TTTAATTATAATTAAGAGAGTATTTAGCAACGCGAATGACTGTATGTTTTTTTTAAATGATTGTTTTTATTTAAAATTATTTTTGTTGTTTTTAAATTATTTTGATGAGTTACTATTAAAAATAAAATTTTTAAAAATAAAAAATATATATTATTTTAATATATTTCTAAGTAAAAATTACTTTAAAAAATAATTAATATTACAATATTAAACACTAACTAAAATCCATGTACACAATAAAGCCTTATAGTCCTTGCTTTTTATTATTAAAAAAATAAAAAATATTAATTTTATACTTTTAAATGATCAAATAAATAAATTAACATGGTAAAATACCTTCTGCAAAATTCATCCTTTCCAATTTAAAAAAAAGAAAAAGAGAAGATAAATGAGAGATCATCCAACTTTTTAGAGCATATTTGAAATACAATGCAAATTATATTTTTTAAAATTTTAATTTTTTTTTAATATTTTTAAATTATTTTAATATGATAATATTAAAAATAATTTTTAAAAAATAAAAAAATATTATTTTAATATATTTTTAAGTAAAAAATACTTTATATTCCAAGTTTTAAACAGTTGTTAGTATGCTTCAAAAACACGTTTCACTCTTGTACCTGAAATTACCAAAATATTTCCATCTCCCTTGGTAGCCAAGACAACTCCCCAAACGAACCGGCTTCCGGTCCAGACTCGCGTCGTACCCCACCTTAACGCCATAAAACCGAGGGCGCATCAAATATCTTGAATGACCAAAATAACCCACGTCACCCCATTCTAGAAACGCCAAATCCATCCCGACGAGTAAATTATATTTTAGTCCATTTATGTTTATAAAATAAATAAAATAGTCTTTTTAGTTTTAAAAATTAATTAATTGGTCATTTGATAAATGTCGACTATGCCTATTTTGATATTTCTCTGTTCTTGAATTTTTTTTCTCGTTATTCCTTTTATATTATTTACTTTTTTTAAAATAAAAAATATTATTTAATAGAAAATAGACAAAGCTCTTCCATTGCATATGAAGCTAGACGCAACCCTTGGAATAAAGGTTTTGTCATCATTATATATATATAAAAATTTATTATTATTTTACTGTAGATTATGCATAATGCAATCCACGATAAAACGATTATGAATCCTTTAAAGACAAATAAAATACACACTTTTAGATAGAATTGTATTTAAACATATTTATTGCACAGTGTAATGACTCCTATGCTATTGAAAAAAAAAAACACGGCTAATGTTTGAAGGGCGTTTTCACATTTTTTATATGGTGTAGTTATCGTATAACCCCTAGGGTCAAATTTTTTTTGCCTAAAATCAAGGGGTATTGTAGGTTTTTAACCTCAGTTTTCTTGGAATTATCCAATGGGGTTAGGGGTGTTCTAGTCTTTCTATAATTAAAAAATATATTTGGTGTGTGTAAAGCAAGCATCAGCAAATGGGAGCCGCCTACGCCATTTGAAAGACGTGTGTGACACCTTTTGATAGCTTTCGGGGTGACATCCAAAGCATCGTGTCACCCTCTTCACAGTGAGTTGATACATGCTGACCTTCATGGCATGGATGGGATCCAATGACTATTTTTCTCCTCCCACTCTTTTATATCTCCTTCACCTCAAAAGGTGTGCTAGCTTTGCAAAGTGGTCCTCGATTATTTAATTATATCAAATTTGATTTATTTGTTTTTCAATTTCATTAATTGACATTTGCTTTTTTATGTCTTTTTATTAAATTTGATCCGTATTCTTTTGATTATTGTTTATCTTGCTTTTAATCTTTTTTTATTGGATTTTATTTTTTGATTTAATCCCTAATCATTTGATTTTAATTCTTTTTTTTTTTTTGAATTTGATTCTCATTCTTATGATTGCAATTCCTTTTATTTTGAGTTACCTTCTAGATTATTTATTTTGTTTTTGCAATTTCATCCCTTATTGTTTAATTTCATTGAATTTTCATATCATATTTGGAGTCTATTTTTTTTATCATACTTTTAGAACCCGATCCGTGAGTCAACCTCAATCATGTTCTAGGTCACAGTTTGGGTCAAATAACCGAGGTTACCGGGGCCAGTTGGATCTTTTATCGTGCAATAAGTAAAAAAGATATTATTTTGAAAAAAAATAATGATAAAAAAAATCAATAGGTGTTGACATGATTTTTTTCCTAACTAATCGCTTGATTTTTTATTTAGCTAAGAGGTAAATTTGGTATTATTTTGATAAAAAAATAATGGAGAAAGAATTCAATTATGATCCTATTTTTTTAATGGTCTTTATTTATTTTGGATCTTTTTTTAGATTTCTTTTTATGTTTCATCCATTTCCATTTGATTCTTGTTTTGTTTTTATATTAAATATGATATTTATTCTCTTGATTGTTGCTCTTTTATCCTTTTTTTATTTTTTATATCAATTTTACCTTTCAATATTTTTTTTAATTTTTTTTTCATATTTAGTTATTGGTTTTTTAATTTTTATTTTTCTTATCTTTTTCTGATTGTTTTATCTTTCAATTTTGTCCATTGGTATTTTATTTTATTTGTTTTTTTTATCAAATTTTGATTATCGTTTTTTTAATTGCTATTTTTTTATTCTATTTTTCGATCAAGTCCCTCATTATTTTCTTTTATTATTTTTTATATCAAATTTGGTTCTTGTTATTTTGATTATTATTTATTTTATTTTTTGATGGTTAAGAATTTTATTTATGATATGCTTTTGATATTTTGTATAGTCATCTTGGTCTCATGACCAAAGTTGCTGGTTTAAAAGACTAGTTAGATTTAACTTTGTTTTTTTTTTTTAAATTTTTTTAACTTCATCACTTAATATTAGGTTATTGGATCTTGAGCCTTCTATTTTTTTCCTTTTCTTTCATCTGGGGTTATCCCGGATAGCGAGCTAGTCAAGTTAACCCGGGTTCACTCAAGTTATCACCGTTTAGATATTTTTTTATGTTAGAAAAAAATTGACCTACCCCGTAGCGCATCGCGGGCAAAAAAGTCTAGTCATTTACTAAAAATGGACACATATGGACTGGATAATTAATTTCTAAGTTAAGAAGAACTATTCAATTCATTTTGAAAAACTAGAGGGACTAAGTTATAATCTACTCCCATATAAGCACACAAGTCGTTTGAGGGGCCTTTTAGTAAATCAACAAACAAAGAAATAAAACGACCACATCAATTTGGGGACCACACCTTCCCCACCACAACCAAGCAATTTCTTCTTTTCAGTTTTCTCAATTATTCACAAATAAAATAATACCAATCATAAAACAAACATTTAAAATAATTATTCTATTCTATTTTATTATTTCAAAAACTCCCTATTTTTCTTGGTTTCTCCTTCGAAATATCCTCTTCCATCGCTTCTCCAGAATCCAAATCCATCTCCCTCTCTCTAAAAACAATCTCGCTCCTTGTTCCTGCTCTTGCATTAGCGATCCATAACCCTTTTCCCCTTCATTTTAGATCTCCGCTGCCTCTGGTGTTTAACTCTTTGAGCATCCATGGTGATTTTTCTATTATTTTGTGAATTTAGAATTTTTTCCTTTCTGCTTTCAGTTTTATTGAGCTGTAACTTCTGTGAAAGGAAAGAAGTCGTCGTTTAAGTTTCTTTTAAGAAAGAGCAGAGAGTGGATTAAAAAAACTTTAATAAGTGTTTTTTTTTATAAATAATCCAGGCTTGAAAAATAAGAGCTTAAATTAGAGCGCTATATAGTTGAATTCGGCTTGGTTTTCATGATTTTTTAAATTTATTTCTTTTTGTGTGGCGTATGCTACAAGATTCTCTCTCTTTCTTATCTTCTTTTCTGTTACCAGCGATCAAACGGAGATTCATTCTTTTAAGGTGCTAAGCAGTAGATTATTACTACGCTTCTCTGTGTTTTTTTCACTTAATTTTTGTTATTTTTATGGATTTTTTTTTTGCATTTCTTGTTAAATAAAGATTTGAAGAGATTTCACTGATCTTGCCGTCTGTAGATAATCAATTAGTGTGTATAAGTTGGGTTTTTGTAATTTTGAATTTTCTAGTGTGTTTTTTTATTGTTTCAAGATGATCAATTACTTCTTTTTTTTTAATTGTTAGAAATTCAAATTTTGAATTATTGGAAATATTAATTTCCTTTTCGAAATTTATACTCTGTGTTTTAATGATTTTTTTTTTGGTATTTGTTGCCTAATTAGGGTGATTTAGGTTGATTTCGTCATTTTAGAATATAAACCCTACGCAACAAATGAATGCTTAAAAGCTTTAGATCGATAACGTCTCCATTTTTATTTTTCTTTTATTTTTATCTCATATTTTTATATGAAATTCTTCTTAGTTCTGTTTTTATTTTTAATCAATTTATTTATTTATTTATTTGCAGCTGAGCCCTATTTTTTGACGAAGGAGCATGGTTAGCTAGTAAATTACAATAAATGGCTTGAAATCCAAACTTGAGAATGCTTCGCTAGTAAAGGTTTTAGTGGAGGAGAGATTGGTTAATCTTAGATGATACAAGCTGATCGCAGCTTGTAGAAGCTGCCCTTAAGCATGTTGATGATAACTTGGCTGATATTTAATCACCCCTACCATGACATCTGTCTTCCTGTCGATGTTGTATATAACAAGTTACAGTTTAGCAGTAAACCTTGCATTCACGCTAGTAACCAACACTATGTGGAAAGTGTAGAGGCCTCTACCGGGAGGTTCTTGGAAGTCCTTTGACAAATTTTTGATTGTCATCTGCTACAATTCTAACAATGGAAAGGTATATATCCTGTATGTTTGCTTGTTTGTGTAAGATTTTTATTATTCTTGAGTGACGCAGGGTTTTTCTTGGATAACGTTTTATTATTTTCTTCTCAGGTATAAAATTTTGGAAGAGATTGGTGATGGTACTTGTGGTTGTGTATTTAAGGCCGTCAATATTGAAACATATGAAATTGTAAGGAACTCTTCACATAAGCACGTTTATTTTAGCTGTTATTATAATTCTCAGTGGATTCAATGGTAGTAAAATTGTTTTTATCCAATCTGTTGCACTTTATAAAAGCTACCTATTAAGTTTTATTTTACTATGGCTGAGAGTCAGAGAAATGAGGAGTGCATTAAACTCATGTATAATATAAATCTATAGCTGAGAGGCCTGTTCTTCACCTGACATTGAAATCTTGAGTATTAGAAGTCACAAAGCTAGCTAAAGACGCATGAAATAACAACTATGGTTAAACAATCTGAGATGACATGAAGCTGGAAATTTCAGGTGTTGGGAACTCCTTTCTCACAATTTGAGTTGCATACTGCATTTATAATGCCCTAAGTGGGTTTATTTGGCAAATTGTTGTGTTTAAATTTGTAGCCACACCTGTGAGGCAAAAGAAAAATAAAAGCATCGCTGTTATATTGTTTTTGTAAGAAAGGAGTTCCTTGTGTTTCCTGTTTGATTGTTAAAATTATTGTCACAGTTCTATTTCTGATCTCAGGTTGCTGTGAAGAAAATGAAGAGAAAGTTCTATTTCTGGGAAGACTGCATGAATTTACGAGAAGTAAAGGTATGTTCCTTGGTAATGTTTGTATCATCAAATTGTTTCACATGATAAGTTTGCTCAGTAAACAATCAAGTTTAACATTGTCTTCTGCAGGCCCTCCATAAATTGAATCATCCCAATATTGTAAAGTTGAAAGAAGTTGTCAGGGAAAACAGTGAACTATTTTTCATTTTTGAATACATGGTAAGGAATCTTGTGTTCTGGGTCCATGCTACTTTTTACGCATGACTTATGTCTCTCTTGTTTGAAAACCCCAGTAATACTCTACTAATTCTTAATCCTAATCCAGTATCATCGGCTACGTGAATCATTTTCTTCCAATTTACCTTGTTTAAGGCCATATTTTTCTTGAGATGCAAAGCTTCTAGTTCTGATCATCATTTTCCACGCTGTAGACATTATTACTCGTTGTTTTTGCTAGGGTGGGGATTTTATGCTTTGAAACTGAAACTTGAATAAATCAAATAATGACTTCATCAACTAATAATTGCTTGTTTCTGGAATTTTTCCTACAAGGAATACAATCTGTACCAATTAATGAGAGAGAAGCAGAGATCGTTTTCAGAGGAAGAGATACGGAACTTTATGTCTCAGGTGCTTCAAGGACTTGCTCACATGCATAGAAACGGATATTTTCATCGGGATTTGAAACCTGGTAAGACAAGTTGTTTTTCTATTACGAGTGATGTTGATAAATTCATGGTTTAAGATCAATTTTTCTTGGTGGTTAGAGATTTTGACATGGAATATTAATAATTAACAATCATTTCATTTTCAGAGAATGTGCTTGTGACAAAGGATGTTCTTAAAATTGCCGACTTTGGACTGGCTAGAGAAGTTTCGTCAGCACCCCCTTACACTGAATATGTTTCCACACGGTGGTAAGGATTTCTTCCTATCTATTACATGTTAGCGTCTCTGTGTGCATATCTGTGACATTTCTAGAAAACTTTTTTTTCACTAAAAAATAGTACATTTCTCATTTCTTTTTGGTCTGGCTGCCAGGTACCGAGCTCCAGAGGTTTTGTTGCAGTCCTCAACATATACTCCTGCAATTGGTACGCCTTTTCTCTCTCCTCATCCATTCTGAAACTCTTTTCACCTTTATTTTTTAAGTTTGAGCTGTTTTACCCGCAGAAAAAAAGGTTGGGATGGATTATATTGGTCAACCGATCCCTCTTTTCCTTTTTTGCCTATTTGAATCTAACTTGAGAATTACAGATGTTGATATTTATATCAAAATCAGCTTTAGAGAAGTTTTCTTTTGCTGTCAGAAATATTTTAACTAGAACTATCAATAATAGTTCCAATTGTCACTTGCCGAGCGAAGGTGTTTAGTCATTTGCAATCATATCATCAAGACTGTATACTTTATGGCTAATTTCACCAAGGAAGGCTAAGTAGGATGACCATTTCTGGTCCTGAATGTCAGCTCCAGCAGGAACAGTTCAATGTGTTGAAAGTTTTCAACATTATCTATAATACACGAATAAGTTGATGCATGAGTCCTGTGAATAAATTGATGATGCTTAACCTGCAACTCCATTCCATTTTATGCATTGGTTTTCTAGACTGATTTATTGTAGCATTTTCCCCTCATCCATTGATAACTAACCCCTGAAAGTATATACAGATATGTGGGCAGTTGGTGCAATAATAGCTGAGCTTTTCACTCTGTCCCCAATTTTCCCTGGTGAAAGGTGATTCTATGCTCTTTAGTTTCACGCCTTTAGTAAGAAAGATGTGGTTTCATATAATTCTGTTTCTGGTTGTGTTTATTGTTCTACTAGCCACTCCTGACTCTACACGCCCACTCAAGCTGAATTAAGCAAGTGCTATCAGTCTATAGCAAGATGGTTCATTAATATTTTTTTCTTCATGTGTTAGACCCCTAAAATAACTTAGATCTCCCAATTAAACTGGAGTGAGGATACTGATTAACTTGAAGATAAATTAGTACTAATATTCATCTGCTTGTTCTCTCCTTCTCATGCAAAAAGGTTTGGTGGACTATAATCTTATGAAGTAATATATTGTAGAATGCAGGCTTATGTTTTGGACACTTTTTACACGAGGCCATTATCTGGACCACTGGTCGTGGTCTGGCTGAAGTGGAGTCCTGATAGGGAGGATTAGAAGTTACTCCTATTCTTTAGCAATTTTACATGAACATTTATTTTCATTTGATTTGATTTGTTCTGAATTAAAGAAAAACCTGACAAACTAATTGAATTTTCTTTATTAATTGAATTTCCCTTGCACAGTGAAATAGATCAGTTGTACAAGATATGCTGTGTTCTTGGTACCCCAGAGTTGACTGCATTCCCTAAAGCTACAAATGTCTCTCAACTGATGAACCTTAGTTGTGCAGATGTAAGCTAAGCTATTTATGTTTTCCATTCCCCCGTCTTTTATGGTTTGACTTTGTGCTTACGGTTATTGTTATTGTTCAATTTTTTTTAATTATTGTTTGTGGACAGATGTTACCTGCCAACCTATCTGATATCATTCCCAATGCTAGCTTGGAAGCTATTGATTTGATTATGGTGAGTATTGATGTTGATATGACATCATGATGTTTTCATTACCAATTATTTTTGGTTAATCCTGAACTAAACTCTCGTTTTGCTGCATTTTAATTATTTTAATGCTTCATGTTGACTTTCTATAGCAATTGTGTTCGTGGGATCCACTAAAGAGGCCAACTGCTGATCAGTCACTGCAACATCCATTTTTCCATGTAATATGAGCTCTCTCAAGTGTGCTTTCTTCTTTTGCATGAGAATCATTTTTACTAACATGTCCTGGTCCCTCTTGGATAGGTGGGTATGTGGGTTCCTTATCCACTTCGAGATCCTCTTGAGCTGAAGCTAAATAACAAGGGTTAATATTCTCTCTCACCTCTCGATTTTAAATTTAAACAAACCAGTTTGTTTATGTTGTTTATAGGATGTCATGTATCATTTTCTTTTCATGCAATTCAACAGGACCAAAGCCAAATCTTGAGTTAAATCTATGGGATTTTGGTGCTGAACCTGATGACTGTTTTCTTGGATTGACACTCGCTGTAAAGCCCAGTGTTTCAAACTTGGGTAAAAATCAATATACCTCGGCTCTCTTATCATTTTACTAACTGACATCTGATTCCGGAGATTGATAAGCTTAGTGATGGCCTGATAGGGCACCCCAAAATTATCAGTCTGCTATTCACTGCCACTTACCAGACCTGACTTGTGTGGTTAACATAGATATTCAGCATGGACATCTTTAGTGCTGTCATTTTAAGTGCTTAGCAAGGCTCATGCAAAACACTCGCCCCAGTTTCTTGGTTTCAGGAATAAATTCCCCTCTCAAATCATGTGGAAGTAATAATTTAGGTATCATGTGTGCAGTGCTTTACTAATATGATGTCCATGGTTTTCATGGTCTTCCAATATGGTTAATGTTGGAGATAAATCTGAGACAAGGGTCTTTAATGGGAAGGGTATTGCTATGCATAGTATTAAATGGTCAAAGTGAATATAACAAGTCAAGGTATACCTTTCACTGGTGTAGTTGACCCATTTAGCTGTTGTCAAGTGTAATGTCACAGGAATATTGTTGCTAGTATTATACATGTAATAAAGAAACAATATAAACAGTGCCTCGAATGTTAATGAAATTCTTGTTTCTCTGTGTTTCTCTCTTCTCTTTCTCAACCCCCCCTCTCCCTCCCAATTATTCAATTCTTAGCTCTCCAGAGGACCGAACCATTATATTGTTTAGTTATTTTGTATCTTTGTAGGGGACAAACTAATGTATATGTTTAACTAGGAGACTTATTTCATGCAGAGGCAGTCCGGAATGTTCCTCAAGGCATGCGGGAGGTGAGTTAGTACAACGAACTTAAGATGGCTATTTAGCATATGTATAATTATATAAATGACATGGAACTAGTTGCTTTGCCAGCTGAGATTTTGTATAACATGTAATGCAGGATTTTGTGTTTTGCTCTGATTTAAAAGGTCGCCAAGAACAGTCAGGTAATTGTTTGGTTGGACCTTACAGGTATCATTTAGCACTCTTTTATTTAGTGGAAAATAATTCCTGAAAAACTTATATTGGTAATTTCCGAAGTATTTAATATCTTGGTGGATATATTACTGTCATACTTGGAGAGATCTTCTGTCTGTTTAATGAGTTCACTGAAACTTCTGCCCTGGAAACCTATTTTGTGGAAACTGTAAATGAACACTGCCTGGTGGAAGATTGAAACTTACATCAAGCACCTTAATGGTGCTTGGAGGCTGCAGGGTTCCCTAGATTTATGTTGATAATATTCTCAGTACATGCTGGTTGAAGTATATATATTTTGTCCAACGCCAAGTGCAAGTTCCATCAAATGTTTAGGAACTGTAGTCATAGGTTTTTTATGTTGCTGCTTGGTTATATGAGATATTTGCTCTAACCTTCCAATTTTTCAACTAATCTGTTCCGGTTTAATTTGTGTTCCAGTTTTTTGGTCGCTGCTATCTCCTGATCAAAATGGAATCCACCCTCCAGTTGAATCATCGCTATCATTATCATTTAGGTGAGTTCCTTTCTGTGGTGACACTGAAAAGAGAAGTATCTAACGATGTCCACCAACTCTCATCTGTCTGCATTGCTTTGATACTATTATCTAGTGTTTGTTCTGCTCGGTTGTCTGTATTGCTAGTCTTTTGTTGGCCATCTTCATGCCTAGACTGGTCGATTATATTCATGATAACACGATCTTCTGATCTATTTTTTCTTTCGGTGTGATTCCTTGGTAGTTCGATTCAGCATCCATCGGTTGGAGTTCCACAATCATCTGGGTTCACAATTACATCACTACAGCCTAACTTCTTAGATTGTCCGTTAATGGCCATGTCCTCCCCACTTCAACAAAGTCATTACCTGTGACTGACTTGATTGGTTGGATCAAATAAGAAGGGCGTACAAATAACTGGTAATTTATTTTATTTGATTTTGTAAAGTTTATTTAGCACTACATAGGTTTCATTCTTGCTCGATGCAAAGCAACTGCAGCATTTCATTGGCAGAAAATACAGGCCCTGGGAAAATCAAATCTCCCCGGACCAAAATTGACTCATAGTTCACTTTAATGTACATTTACACAATGGGGCAGACAATTGAAAATTTTAATATTTAAGTATTTGGCCCTTCCAAAAATATCTTATTCTCTCATGACTTTTTATTCATTTTCATGGTGATGGTGTCTTTTCTTTCTTTTTTAAATCCCCACTACTGAAATTCTAATTCTGCCCTACACGATCGATCTCTTTGAAAGTATCAATGATGCAAAACCATTAGCATTAAAGTTTTTTTTTTCCCCTCTTGTTGGGTGAGAGAGAGATTAAGATAGCATTTAGTTACTGGTCTGGGAAAAAAAATAAAAATGGAAAAAATATTTTGAAGATTAATGAATTCATTTTAAAACTGTCGAGCAAATAAATTCTTTGTTTAGCTTAAGTTTTTGTGTTTGCGGTGTAAAAAATGCAGTTAGGTGTTTGGTAATACATCAAATTGCGTTTTATATTATGAGACTCATCAAAAAATTAAGTTTGAAATGTAGTTTTTGTGAAACAGTTTTTATATATTTTTTTAATTGAGTTTTGTAAAACTTTGTTTGTTTTTGTGTTTTAAAAGTTTTTTTTTAAATTTATTTTTTTTTCTTTACTTGAAATTGTTTTTTGTATTTTTAATATTTTAATGAGTTGATATCAAAAATAATTTTTAAAGAATATAAAAAAATTATTTTGATGCATTTCCAAGGAAAAAACACTTTTGAAAAGTAATCACAACTAAATATTTTATGTATATTTTTTACTGTACATAAACCTCAATTACAATTTTTACCAAATAAATATCTAAATTCAACTAATCACATCTAATTATAGTTTTTAAAAACTTATTTTTTTTTTAAATTACAATCATAAAACCTACCTCAAAAACAAACACATTTATTTTTATCTTTTATATATATATATTTTATGGAACACCTACTAAATGTAAACTAATAATCATTTTGGAAGGCTGTAGCTTTTAATTGCGGTGGTTATTATAAAAAATTTGGGTGATACAAGCTTATGATGAAATGCTTATTGTTTTTGGCTTCGAAGTAGCTTTCGAAACAGCTTTAAAAAATGGCCACAAACCACTGGTTCTAAAGGGTTTGTTTTTTAATATGTTTTAAAAGTGTGTTAATGTATTTTAATATGTTAATGTTAAAAATAAAAAAAAAATAAAAAAATTTATGGTGTTTTCAAGAGAAAAATATTTTTTAAAAGTATTTGAATAATAATAAAAAATATTTTTTTTATGCTGTATGCTAACAAGACTGAGGATTATTTTTCTTTCTTTTTGTTAAGAGTAAATTATTCTTTTAGTCCTTACCATAAACACTGATTATCCACATTGCTATCTTCCTTGTTACAAGCCATTAAGGCAAAATTTACCTTCCATGTGGGTGCTTCTAAACACTTCGCCCTGCTATTCTCTCCACCACAAACATTTCTGCTATTTTCGACTTATTATTTTCCCTTCATTACCAGCATGATAACTTTAATGTTTTGAATCTAATTCTTCTTTGCTGTGGATTTTTCTTCGTAAGCCTCATAACTTTCAAATCAATTTATATGGTCACCCATGAAAATGATAAGCAAGAGTCTAAAATCCATGAATTCTGTAAAGAATTCTTATCTTCACGAGCCA
>Ga0307511_10005975_pt1 | contig 12295 bp, 11 predicted proteins | sample 13_EM_MG_FD_200266 | JGI IMG/M metagenome (GOLD analysis project Ga0307511, IMG submission 200266) | Populus trichocarpa ectomycorrhiza microbial communities from riparian zone in the Pacific Northwest, United States - 13_EM | ecosystem: Host-associated > Plants > Roots > Unclassified | place...
AATTGTGTAATTATATACATTGTCCGCGAGCCGCCCTGAACATGTCCACGAAAACTAGGCCAGGCCCGTACCCCAGCTTCATCTCCCAACCCCTTGGTGACGGATTTTTTTTTTTTTTTTTTTTTTAAAAAAACTCATTACTCGTAACCAACCCTGTAAGAGGGTTATGACGAGCCTAGCGGAAACCCTCTAGGTTTCAAGGCAGCCCAAGTTAATCTGGGGGGCCATGCACGATCTAAATACATATAACAATAGCTCGCACCCCTCCGCCGCCGCCCTCCGTCCGGCCTCCGTGTCTTCCTCCACCACGCCCTCTCCCGGCCCTCCCCTCAAAGGTGGCTAACCCCTCCACCGCCACGCCCTCTCTCCGGCCTTCTAAACCCCTTCATGTATCTCATCCTCCGCCACGCCTTCTCTGCCGGCCCTCCCCTGACGCCCTCTCTCCGGCCTTCTAGCTCTCTCTCTCATCCCTGCTCCGACTCCCTCCTCTCCTCTCCTCCAGCTCCAATCCATTTCCAGCTCTCCTATTGTGGGCAAGGGCTAGCTCCACGTCGCCTAACCAGCGAGGGGCTGGGGGAAAATCGTTGCAGATTTTTACGGCGTCAATAGTGGGGTGGCGGCCCTACCTCCCGGTGGGAGTGTGTGTTAAGTTTCGAAATAGAGGTAATCGAAGAAGCTTTCGATGGCGTCGTATATGTCGTCCCCTTCTTTGCGCCAGTCTGGGTTGTCTATTTCTGGCCAAGTCTTCTTGGTCCCTGGAAGAGGCGTTTCCTCATCATGTCGTGGCGTGGGCAGTGAAAGACGATGTGCTCCCATGACCCCTAAGTGAGAGTGGTGTTCCGCTAAGCTGTCTGCGATGGTGTTTCCTTCTAGCCGATATGCCCCCTGATCCAGGCGACCGCGGTGTCGTTTTTGCGGGCAAGGAGGCTTTCGCGGAGGTCGGTTTCGATGCCTGATCTTGGGGGTGCCCCTCCGGATAGTTGTAGTGCGGTGTGTATCGCGGTCATGGAGTCCGAGAGGATGCAGACTTTTCGATCGGTGGGTGCATGGGTGATGGCTAGGGTGAGGCCCATCCTTTCCCCGTCTGCTACTGAGGCTAGGTTTCCTAGGAAGGCCCCCCTCTTATCGTTCTGGACGTAGGCTCCTGCCCCGACGTGTGAGTCCCTTCCTGAGCCGTCAGAGTAGGCTAGGGTCCACCCATCTTGGATGAGTTGCGCTAGCGAGGCTGCCCAATAGCCTTTCTCCCTTGATCTGGGGTCGCTCGGCTGTAGGAGAGTGATGTGTAGGAGGTTGCCCTGGCGGTTGTCGCTGTTGTTTCCCCATGAGATCCCATCCGGGTCGGTGATGGCTGACAGATGAAAAGCCGCCGGTATTGGTGCTTCTAGGAAAGATTGTGGGCCCTTCGTCCCATCGTGCCAGGGGGGAAAGCCCTGTGGTTGATCATGAAGGAAGGAGCGGATGTGTGGGTCCCCCGTGGAGATGGCTTTGGCCGCCCAGCAGGCCCCCATGTCTGTCAGCTTGGCTTGGATGGGTTCTACGTTGGCTATGTAACCCAGCTTCTCTTGGGAGGCCCCGTGGTAGGCGCCGGTGACTTTGCGTAGGGCCTGGTATTCCAGCCTCTTGAAGGCGCTGTAGTTCGGTGGGTTGTGGAGCCCGACTTCTGCCCCCCAAGTGAAGATCGGGCGTATCATGCCAGTGTAAAGGGATCTCATGGCTGTGGGTGAGATTCCACCGTTGCTGTTCCCCAGGCGACGCATAACTTCCCAGATGCGCCCCTTGGTGACGGAGTTCCCTAGGCGAGCGCGAAGTATGAATTATTGAAAGCTACTTCCACTGTAGACTACTCCGTGGTTAGAGTAGTTGAAACCGAAGTGGGACCCGTCCCCTTTGTGGACCCGCAGTGGCGGGCTTCCTGGGAATACAAAGCTCAAGTCGGTTGGGTCTCTCTTTCCGGTAGTGTTGAAATGAATATGGTAATCACTCAGTCAGTAATTACCACGGAAACTGCAGATAGTTGTAGATTCAAGGGCCAATCGTGGCAGCACGTGATTTGAATGTGTTAGGAGACCCAGTAGGGATTATAATCATTTTTTCTGAACAGTGAACCGCGCACCCGAGAAGCCTTCTTGATCTCAAAGGAACAAAATCAGGAAAGAAAGGTGCCATCAGAGAGAGACATCTCTCGAGACACAGATCAGACAAGCAGACAACACCTGGTAAAGATAGGAAATATCAGGGCAACCCAAAGCCTCTACATTAAGTTGCAAAACATTTGGATTCAGAGACCGGGATCGGTGGTTCCACTTTCTTTCGAATAGACCGATGTCCTCTGCAACGGTGCTCTTGAGGCTGCCGTGTTCGGGTTCGGCTATCATGGTGGCCTTTTAGGTTCACTGTCGTAGACCAATGCCCGTTGCTTGTAAGACCGGAGGGAAGGGGAGAGGAGAAGATATCGGGCAGAGAAGAGCTCGGAAAACTTCGAACAGAGGGGAAAGTCTTGCGATGGTTGTTCCCGAGGTCTGTAGAGGTAGTCTTGTAGTAGATGGCGAGGGCTATCTCGTGGTGCCTTCCACTTGTCTGTAGCTGCTCTGGTTGTTGAACTCCGAGCAAGCGCTTATTCTGTCAAACTGCTTGTCGGTCGTTGGTAATTGAATTGCAGCGTCGACTTTGGTACTGCGTGTAGGTAGGGTGCAGCCGCTTGCCGAACACTTTCATTGGTTGTCGAACTGAGTTGACACGGATGTGCATGGAGATAAAGGAAAGAAATTCCGTCTCTCATTCCCTCCGAAACGACCCATCCCAGAATCCAGTGTGTTCAGGGTAACTAGTGTAGCACTCTATCTTGAGCGTAGTGAATATGCGTTCCATCAGCCAGTTGCCTCCGAGCAACACATCAGGGAGACAATGTCCGGGTAGTGTCAAAAGGAACTTGGTGATCTTGTAATGGAACATCGAGAGAGAAGGCCCTCTCACCCCCGGCACGGCCCCTCCAGTTGAACAGGCGTCGTATCACTCCGAGTGGATCTTCTCCGGCGACTTCACTATTTCCCCTCCAGTGCCCAGTGCACAGTCCTGCTTTCTCCTCCCACTCACTGATCCAACCCATCGCACTCTCCCCGCCCCATCCCCACTTCTCAGCCAATTGAACCCAATTCGGGATTCTAGGTAGCTCAGGAACGCCAAGGACGCTGTTCAGGTGGAACATAGTTTAGGTTGTAAAAAAGGAACCGAGTTAATGAGGTTGTGGGGCGGTTTACCATCGGTGGATGGTTTGTTGCCCTCATCTTTCAAAGGGCTTTTGGGTGTCCTGTAATTGAATTTCAGGTTTGTAGCGTTCCCGGTGGATGTTTATGTTCGTATAGAGGGGGGGATATTTGTGGTGTAGACTGTAATCAATTTTTGATATCTATAAGAGAGTATATGCGGGCCAAGGTCGCGGCTGGTCGCAGCTGAGTGAGGAGTGAAGGCCTCGATGTGTCTTTGTAGAGAAGAAGAGAATCGTGTGTCCTATCTAGAGGGCACGCAGCCGGACCTATATATACCCCACCCCACTGGATCACTTAACACAAGTGAGTCCCCGTTTCTGCCCCAGTGTGCTCACGTTCTCCCAGTAAAGTTATACCTTGCCCCGTGAGCCCACATGCTCTCAACAAAACAAGTTTTAGCCTGTTGAAACAAGGTTATACATATTGAGCAGCTCCCATAATATAAATTTCTGAGCATTGATGAGAGGTCTGACGAAAGGAGGCGGGCCTACCTCGCTGGCTTCCGATGTTGATCCAGTACAAGTGCTAAAGACTTCGGGAAGCGGCTGGTCGAGCCCGTTACATGGACTAGCCCCGCTTGGCAAACCCTGTATATTATCCAAAACTCTAGATAGACTCGAATGACATCCTCCATACAAGTCTCCATCTTACAATTTGGTAGCAACACCTCGTTCCTCATCTCGAAGCGCCCACCTTTTGGGGGTTTCTACAGTATACACTGCATATCTCACCCCCCTGTGCCTTGTTTAAACATGTGTAGCGTAACCACATGTCCTTACAGCCAACACCGAGCTGGGCCGGCTTGAGTCAGATGCGCTCCACATACCACTCCATATTGAGCTCCACATTATCTCATGTGCGCCATGGCATGCATGAGATCATGTGCACTCATATGAACGTTCATCTTCAGACTCGGTTGATGTATATATAGCTACTGTATTTCCTGCTTCCCCTACACATCAGCTTTCATCAGTTCACTACAATCAGGCAGATCAATACACCGCTACCCCCTCTCCCACTTCGTGTTCTCTCCCCCTCCGTGCTCTCTCTCTGTCTCCGTGCGTGGCGTCCTTCTAGTCTGGTTGCGTCCTTCATTGGAAATCGATTCCCCGCTCCATCCCTTCCAATAAGCCTATCGCTCTGAGGACACTTGACTGGGCGGGGCTCTGGCAGCGATCAGGGCAGACAAACTTAACTTTGAGTGACTCGGTCAGGAGAGAACACACGAGGCTGAACCCGAAATAAACTTTACTGAGCATAGCTCTGAACGCAAAATGCCCAACAAAGATGTCTCGTAACTCATGTCTCCTCAGAACCCCCCCGGGTAACGGAAGAGTCTCATCATACCCATCAACCCAGTCATGGAGAGAAGATCATGAAAAGGACGACGAGTAAGCAGAGTTGGAGCCCGAGACAGACGCCACGGAAGACGAGGAAGCAAGGAACAACACAGGGGAGGCACCAGCCTCAGAGGAAACCTTGCTCGGAACTTCAGACAAAGAGAGAGAAATCACACAGTCCCGACGATCACCCTCCAGAAACCGCTCCCGATACCGAAACCGAAGTCGCCATCCCTCTAACCCCGTACCCCCTGCTACCACAGGTGACAACTGGAACGGCGGGCTGAAATAGCTGAAGATGCTTATGGTGGATGTAGAAAAGGAGAGAAGTGAGATGCTGGAGAGGCTACAACAGACCATGTCCGAGAAGTTCGGGGCCTTGGACCAAAGAATCTTATCCTTGGAGCAAGAGAAAAATGCACACCCGTCAGTACGAAACAAACCGGACAGACCTTCTCTACCACACCCACACCAGCAATACAAGCCTAAACAGGGGGGTTCCTGTCCCACGCCTCACCTACCCCTCTTACTCTTTATCCGGCGAGCTACATTGGGGCTCGGCAGTTATGCTCCACTCAAACACACGGAACCCTGGCCCCGAACTCCCTGCCTTCCCACCTTGCAGCCGGGTCGGTCACCCCCATGTCCAATACTCCAGACTCTCACCCCTCCAAACGCTGTTCGCCTTCACCTGCCCGGGCCTGGATCCCCAGTGGCAGACCATGCTAGACTTCACACGAGAGGAGGCCTAGGCGAAGGACGGGAAGGGACGGCACACCCTGTATATTATCCAAAACTCTAGATAGACTCGAATGATATCCTGCATACAAGTCTTCATCGTACACCGGACAATCATCAGAGCCTAGAGTGGTGTATGTAATGTGAATCCCATATTATATGTGGATATATTGGAGCATAGGTATCTGGATGGAAATATGTTTGCGTGATCAATGTGGTGATGCTTGGTGGGGGGAATGCCAGATGGGATGACTGATCCCTATATCCCTCAGAATATGTAGTTTTTAACATTATCCGCTATGTAGTTCACTACATCTCGTCACATAGGGGGCGGTTTGTCCTGATACTAAGTCCACATGTTTTATACATCACGTACAACCTATATTGAGCCACACAAGTCCTTTGAGGCTACAATTCCGTCACATCAATTGCTAGTCCATACATACTCCAATTCCTACCTTCCACCTTTCACCACCTCATATAGCAATGCTCACTCTAGGGCAGCACTTGCAGATGGCTTCTATGTATACACTAAAACTCTGGTTTTAATTTGAGCCGATTTGCATTATAATTCGATATTTTAACAATTAAATACATGCATCCCGGTGATACTCCGGATCCCGGTCAAATACGTTAGGGATAAACAGTGCAAGCTAGGCTAGCATAAAAACAGCGGGGAGAAAGGAAAAAAAAATTAAAAAAGCTGGTATACTCTCACGACTCTGTCTCGCCCAAGTCCCCACCCTAACCCATTTCTACATCACTTCCTTAACCTGTCCCTCGGTCCCCACACGAACATCAGCTATACGCTCACATGAGACAACATCTACAAGATTAACTACCCGCTCCTCACCCACCCGCACATCCCCGTCACAAACGATCCCAACCGAAACCAAAAGGCATAATACGATCCCAGCAGTAAGGTGCTGCAATCTCAAGCGAAGCGACATCTACACACAAATCGCACTAGGTAGAAGGCGCGAAAAACCTGCGACATCGTCTTTATTGGAGAAAGCCGCATCTGGAAAGTCGCCAGCCAGACAGGTACCACCACCCACCAGGCATGCACAAGCCCAGCACAGCTGGCATCAAACAAGACTATAAGTGGCACCAACGCACACAACACATGAAAAATTGGGAGAGGGATGCCAACCGAGGGCTAACATACATACACATAACAAGGGTCCCATCCGTCAATGACTATAGGTACCAGATCGGCAGGGCCCCTTACCCTGTTGCGGTTGTCGAGTAATACAGACCGTGGCTCACCTCATGGGATACAAGGGTCTAGGGGACGCCCAGTGTAGATCTCACAAGGAGGTATGGAGGACCGGGAGTGGTGCCCAGAGCTGGTGACTCTCCTTAAATAATTATACGTTTTATGCACATGTACATAGGGGAGGGGCTGGTACGGTCCAGTGGTTGCACAATCCAGCCGGGGATGCGTGCCTTCATCATATACATAGTATCAATATGAGTACTGATTTACCAACCAAAATAAAAGTTACACCTTCGTCAACCCTTCTACAGCAACCAAACTACTAATGCCCTGTATGGAGCAGGCCATCGGGGAGGGAGTTCACACGTTAGGGGCCAGGTGCATCCAAGTGGACCGGCATTGCACTCTCATAGTCCTGTTCTGGATACCACGGGGGCCAGCGGTGTTCCAGGAGCAGGATCGACCCACCTATGTCCTTGTTAGAATGCAGGGCATGTCATTCCGCCCATATCTAGCTATATCGTCATAACCTTGTTACCCACCTTGAGCCTTATTCGGAGAGATGGTGGGGAGAATCGAAATCCAATGAGGTAAGCTACAAACAGAGGGAGCACGGAGTGGGAGAGAACACGAACCAGACGGAATGTGCTGGAGACTCCGGAAGATGATTCGCAGAACAAGGCTAGGCTCGGCGGTACTTGAGGACATGGGACAATACGCTGACATCAACAAAGGGTACTACAGAGAGACGGAGTGGCCACAGCTGGCAATGGTCATGACCTCCAAACCGGGGCCCGACATCACGAAAGTCAAGGGATGGAGACCGATTGCCCTAGCCAACACGGTAGGTGGTGGCGGTGGAGTTACAGCCGTACGGCGAATTGTTCCACAAGGGGGCCATCGGAGGAAGGAAGGGGAGGAGCGTAATAGACCCGATCATTTTAATAGACGAGTTACGTCAAAAGACGGAGGTCACGATTTATGGAAGGGACATATAATCGGCATTCAACAGCCTGGACGGGGCAAGGTGGCGGAGATCCTGCAACAAAGAACCGAGATGTCCGACTGGGTCCTGAGACCCAGATACTTCCATATCAAGATAGGCGGCCATTCATAGGTCATATGTACCACGTTGGTAGGAGGCACCCCACAAGGACCTCTCCTATCACCATCACTCCTCACGAGATACATATCGGGGGTAGTGACAGAGGCAGAGGGAAGTCTACAGGAGGAGGAACGGAGGACAAGGTCACACACAGGCCCCACACTGACTACGAGGTTGAGAGCACCAAGGGGGACATCGACATAGAACCGCCAAATTCAGATCAATTCCACCCGCTATCGTTCATTGACGACGCGAACTCGGCCCCGGTAGGAAAGGAAACGACCATGGACCAGGCACTCCAGGCAGCCTCAGACAAATACAGGTACCGATGGGACGCAGCAAAGAACTGGATGAACAAGATCTACCTGGCGGTGCACCTCAACAAACCGAAGCATTAAATATACCGGACAAGGCTATCGAGGCTGGAAGGTTTGGGTAACGCTCCACTTTCCACCTGTGGAAACCTACACTAGGGGTTAGTGTTTAGAGCCTCGGGATGAAACTCGGGCGATAGACTTTCTCCTCTTCTACACGATGCTCACACAATGACGATGACAATAGAGAATACCGAGGTTATCACCTAAACCTACCACGTTCTATCCACATGACCTTCTACATGACCTCCTAGAGGCTCCCCCCAGCGGGGAAAAGAGCAATAGCAAATGAACAACCCCTACCGATCCTGGCTTAGGGCTCAGTCCTACACATAGAGCATTCAGCAGAAGGCAAGAGACTCGCCGCACAGATCAAGAGTGGGGCAGGCATCGCGTACAAGGGGGGCAACAACCAGAAGGTGGCGGAAATCGTGGGCATTGACAGGCTAGAGACACTGATGCGCACCAAGCGGATCAGGTGGGCAATGAACGTTCATGTGAGGAATGAGCCGGAGCTGCAACCAATAGCGGAGAGGATCCTGAGAGAATTGTTGGGGACGGAGGTGGGGCGTAGGTGGATAACAGGCCAAGCGGAACCGAGTACGTGCGAGATAAGAGAGTGGGAACAAGGGGATGGAATGGGGTACAAGCAGAAATGATGGACGCACCGGAGGAGCCTCGGCAGAAAGCGGAGTTTACTGGGACGATTTTGCGACGGTCATGGATGCGGAACAACTAGGAATAGCCATGGCATGGGTACCAGGCCGTAGCCATTGACAGCCAGGGGGTATGCAGAAGGTGCATGAACCTAGCAACAGGAGCACAGAAAGCTAGATCGTGGATCGATGAACGAAGGATGAGAGCGATGCAGCAAACAACTGATCTGGGTAAGGGGACATGGAAGGAAGGTTTCCATCCCTGTTTGACGCTAGCGTCTGAACCCTCGGGGACTTTTTATCCTCTTCCGGGGGGCTTGTGCCAACCAGACTAACTTTTTATCTCTTCTCTTTCATCATCATGCACACAAGATTACGATAAAGAATACACGAGTACACCCCTCACACTGAGAACCATACACGATAGACAATCTTTCTACGACACAGCAAATCGCGCGGGGCATCCCAGATTAACTTGGGCCTCCCCTGAATCCTCTCGGGTTTCCGAGGGGCTTATCATGGCCCCCTTGACGGGGCTGCATATAAGTACTGAGTTTTTTTAAAAAAAAAATTTTTAAAAAAACGACACAGCAAAGCAGAAGTGAACGAAAAAGCAGACGCGAGCGCAACACCGGCAGCATTCGTAGGACATTAGTTGAGCCAGCCCAGCATAGTCACACTGGCAAGCATCAGGCAATCCTATCCGCTACACAGACGGATACCGCAGATCACCAATTGGAACTGGGTCTCATGTACATCCACACTAATAAGGGGCCGTGGCTTCATCAGATAGGGAGAGAGCTGACCGGTTGTGGGGGTGGTGCAGAATAACTGCCCATTTGATCGAGAGCGGATGCGTAGAGGCTCAGCGAAGGAGTTGGGAGGAGGTCTGGTCGGACCCGGAGTTCTGCAGGGAGATTTCTACATTTGTTGTGATTTTCGATTTTCTTGTAACGTATCTATGGATGATGTACCTATTTAAGGGGTCGGCACGGCCTAGAGTTGGACAATCTAGTCGGGTCTTCACCCGGAGATGCGTGCCACCGTATATCATAGTATACATACAAATACGGATTTACCAAAACAAAATTGGTCTGCCTGATGCGTAGTGCAGTGAACTGAACTGAACAGCAGAAAATACAGGACATGAACGGAGTCTGATCGTATGAGCGCACATGAGATAATGTGGAGCTCAATGTGGAGCGCCAAGTGGAGCACACATATGAGATAATGTGGCTCTAGAATGACTAGGAGACGACAGGGGCCACAGTGGATACGAGTTAGTGATGGTGCAAGTGTGAGCAGAGCAATAATGTATGATGCTATGATGATCTGGGGGGGGAATTCAGGTCCGCCGAGAGCAGAATATCTCCCGAGTGCCCTCAGACTAAGCCAAATCTGGTATCTCTCAAACTTATTATCCCTAGCGTCGCACTAGAGGAACTTGTTCCTTAAGGCCCAAGCCGAGTCTGGTTAGGCCAAGCCGGCCCACCTCGGTGTTCGGCTGCGAGAATATTTGCTTGTGTCATACAGCACTCAACAAGCCCACTCACCCCAGCCCCAACGTTATCCCACATGAACGTTCATCTGAAGACTCCGTTCAGGTATATATAGCTCTACTATTTCCTGCTACTTCTGCACTTCACTTCTCATCAGTTCACTTCCCATCAGTTCACTTCACATCACTGCAGTTTGATCAATACAGAGCTTCTCTTGTCTCTTCCCTCCTCTCTTCTCTTCCCTTCTCTCCCCTGCTTGGGTCCCTTTCTTAGCTACCGAACTCCCAGCAGATTTCTCTGCTTCCATTGATTCAGGCTTTGAGCCTTCCGACCTCGAGCTCTCAGCAGTACCGACATTCGATTGTCGTACTGTCGTATCGTCCAATCCGACCGTCCAGTCCGCCAACTTGGTTCGACCCGTTGTGTCGTCCGATCGGTCCGTGCTGAATTTTGAATCCCTCAACCGGGTCCCTTCTGGGGCAGTCCCAGAGGCTATCAGCAAGGGTGATAAACCCTACTTGTCCGAGCATGTAGCGAAGGGTTTATAGGCCAACAACAGCATCCCGTGATATTCCAGCACCGACCAATCAACACCATTCTTCTCCACCATTCCCGAATTTCAAGAGGTGCCAATAGGATGAAACCCAAAACCTACCCTACCCGCATACCTGAGCTTAGTTCTTTCATGCCGAAATTGATCTTTTAACGGCATGGGCTGGAGGACGGGTTGCCATTCAGCTCCTTGACGGAGGTTGGCTGGAGGACAGGTTGCCATTCAGCACCTTGACGGACGTTGGCTAGACATTACCATCAACCTAGGCGAAGTCAATGGGAAGTCTATGACAGAGAATGAGCGGCTGGTCGAAACTCTAAAGCCAGGGTAGCTACAGACAAGCGGACACCACCACGAGATAGCCTTCGCTACCCACATAATGAATATCCACTTCAACCCCAGGGGAACAACCAGGGCGACCCCTCCCCTTCGCTTGAAGCTTTTCTCGTCTCTCTTCTACTTCCTTCTCTCCACCCCATACAAATCCACCTCGACAGGGGATGGGTCCACGACGCCGCACCACCTCTCCAGCGAATTACTTACACAAGAGATAACTCCCACATCTCACCAGCGATCATGCCAACAACAGGAAAAAGAAAGAACAATCCCGGGAAGTCGGATCGGAGAAACCCCACTAAAAACAATTAACAAACACACACCTCACTCCGTGTCTACTCTGTGGAGCGGTTGTGCGTCGAGACTGTAAAACAGCAGGTCCGAGTTGGAAAGTCCACCTGGCGTGATGTCTCGCCTACAAATACGTAATGCTATAGTTGTAGCACCGGGCGCAGATGGGTCCAGGTCAAAACCACTTCGCAGTCTTCGAATAGCCCTGAGAAATTGATCACAAGCACGTGCCATAGTCCTACACGCGGTCCCGACAAAATATAAGCATGGTCAGATGCACCGCTGGATCGAGGCGGACAACAATGGAACCGGAGTCCAAATTCTGGGAATCGCTGGTTGACACATCTTAACCTCGATTGGTATAGCGAGAGACTCACTCTACCCGGCAAAGATGTTTGGGGACAATCAAGGGGCAAATGCATGGGCTCATAATGCTGGATATCACAGCAAAACCAAGCATATACACGGAAGACAGAGGTTTATAACGGAAATGGTGGAACAAGGCTTTATAGAAGTCTCATACATACTTACTCGAGAGGTGGTTACGGATATCCTGACAAAGGCCCTACCAAAAGATCAATACTGGAGGTTCATGTGCATGCTGGGCCTCAAAAATTACAACTTATTGCGGCGTGGGTCTGGCAATGAAAGATTACAAAAGGCAGCGTGGGTCTGTGAGTTCTAATTTTTTTCTTTTTTTATCATATTTAATTTTTCTTTAGTTTGTTGTCAATTTTTTTATTATTATTTTTCCCCCTCTTTTCTTTGGCCTGTGGTTGAGTGTTGAGGTGTACTTCTGGGGAGGCTAAGGGTATATATTCGTTAATCAGGAAAAGGGATGGTACGATCTGCAGGGGTGGTGGAATACTAAGGGGAGATGTGATGGGCTGTGAAGGGCAGGGGGAGGCTGGGTTGATC
>Ga0307511_10005977_pt1 | contig 12293 bp, 11 predicted proteins | sample 13_EM_MG_FD_200266 | JGI IMG/M metagenome (GOLD analysis project Ga0307511, IMG submission 200266) | Populus trichocarpa ectomycorrhiza microbial communities from riparian zone in the Pacific Northwest, United States - 13_EM | ecosystem: Host-associated > Plants > Roots > Unclassified | place...
TAAACACTAACTAAACACAGCATAATCTTTTAAATCCCCTCTTAATTTTATAGCCAGTGGAGTAATCTTTATGGCTATAACTATAGGAGTACGAATTTTCCATGTTCCAAGAGTTCTTTTTTTTTTTATCTCTTGTTCTCCGGCGAGAGGAGCAAGAAAGTCATTGTATTTCAATTCAAGAGAGGGATAATTATTGATTGTAACTGATTCCGACAAAAAAAAATTAATTATCGATCTTAGTGTTAATATCTTCTTTTCAATTACGAGAGTTTAGTGATATTTGATATTCGTTGTCACTAGAAAAGCAAATCTTGCCTCGTAAAGGTTTTTGTAATGAAGTTGAGTTTTGTATTTTACACTTATTTTTTGGGTGTTTTTAATTGTAAATGGGTCTATATAATGTTTTTCATGTGTTTTTGAATAAAAATGGATTTTAGGGTCAAAGATTCATCTTTATTGTTTTTTAAATCATCACTGTGGTGGCTTCTATCTGAATTTAAGGTTTTTAGTTAATGATGTGTTATTTACCATAACATATACATTTCATTTATTTTTTTTATATGTGCCATGCCTGTATTTATTTATATTTTCATGTTAACCAAATTATAGCACTACCTCCACCCAGAAAAAAAATCATTAAACAAAAGGCAATTACATCTTTTTGTCATTTTCAAGCTGAAACTATTTAATACATGTTAACAAGAAAAACGAAAAATTCAAAAGAAGATTATATAACTATAATTATAAATAAAACTAATATGATATAAGGCTTTTCACGATGTGTTGATGCTTAATTTAGTAAAATAAAATAAAATTTTATTAATTTAAAATATTTGAAACTTTGGGGACCAATTTTTAAACAGGAACAAAAAATCCAGCCTCCTTTTTTTTTTTCATTATATAAGAGGTTCATTTTTAAGTTTTTTGGTCCTCAATTTTTTTTTTAATTTTAGCCTTCAACATGGAGTTTTTATTAAAAAAAATTATTTCATTGTTCAATATTTGTTTGATTTTGAATTCATCGTTGTATTTTTTTTTATCATATAACTAAATTTTTAAAAACAATCCATGACAAGTTTATTTTTTTATATGAATATATGATAAGAAAATAGAGATTTCTTGAAAAAAATAAAAAGAAAAAATTGAAAGAAAAAAAAACAATAACATATTAAATCAACTTAAATTTTGTAATTTAATTCGTTAAAATTGTATCCCAGATCATTGATGAATCATGGATGTAGCAGACTAAATTGTGTTAATTTGATTAGATTTAATATATTATTATTTTAATATTTTTAAAAAAATTATGTTAATATTTTTCATATCAATAATATCCTGATCTAACTTGTAACATATCACGGTAATTACCTAGCCATACACCTATTTTAACATGACAATTTATTTTACTTACTTTAATAAAAACAACTTTTATTAACATTTAACACGAACCTGTGCATTTAAAGTTCAAATCAAGGCTTTCATTGGGTTAAAAGACATTTTTTTCTACTATAACCCAACCTAAAGGAGCTAGTGAACATTTTGAAAAACTCTTTCCGTCTCATCTTGGATTTGTAGATACGTGTTTAAGTGCTTTTCTTCTTCTTGTTTTTTTAGTGTTGTAGATTATGTTTTTAATTGTTTTTTAAAAGTGTATTTGAAAAAAAACATCAAATTATTATTTTTTAATATTTTTTTATAAATTTTATATGCTAATGTAAAAAAATAATTTTCATGCATTTTTTAGCGAAAAATATTTTTAAAAAGCATCATGCATAAAGATGGTAATGGATATTCGTGTATTGAATTTCTTGATATCCTTAATTTTTTATTCTATCCATTATTCATCGGATAAAAAATTTAGATATCCACAAACTATCAACCAGGTTTTGAGTATCCAATGAGTATTTATTATCTACTATTATTTATTAATCAATAATAAAATATTTTTTAATATTAAAAAAAAACAAATAGTTTCACGACATTTCAAAACATACACCGAATATAAACCCCAGCTGCATGCCGGTCTTATTATTAATAATAATAAATAAATAAACAAATAAAAATTAAATACAAGAAAGAAATGAAAAATGAAAAAAATATTGTTTTCTGTTTTTTATAAACAAATATATTTTTTTTGTTTTCTTTTTTCCTTAAAAAGAAAATATAAAAAAAATCACTTTCTTTTGTGAACCAAATATCTAGGGATGAACTTCCCAAAAATGCTAATGAGATGACCAGAATCAATTTGTGGGCCGATTCAACAAATCTCTTGTAAACCACTTAGCAGCATATCATGGCGATGATATCTCCAAAATCACCACTGCAAGTACCATCACCTACCTGTCTTTCCTCTGCAAAATATGGCCAATTTCTCTCAGTAACAACCACCCCTACTTTCTCTCCCAAAAGAACACCCCTTACTCTTATCACTACCCGCAGTGCTAAGAAACGCTCACGTCTCATCATGGGGGCCTCTGCATCCAGTTTCTCAGCAGACATAGGTGAAGTCCTAAGTGATGTTAGCATTTTTACCACTGCTGGTCAACCTGTCATGTTTAAGGATCTCTGGGACCAAAACGAGGTTTTAATAGTTTCTCTTAATCTAATGTTGCAACTGTGTGTAACAGTTTACTTTTAATGTTTAACTCAATAATTTGATGGTTAACTATGTAGGGAATTGCTGTTGTTGCCCTTTTGAGACACTTTGGATGTCCTTGCTGGTTAGTCATGGAATGATATTTCCTTGTCTTGAAAAAATGTGAACTTGTTATTAACATATTTATTTGTTGTGCTTGGTTTTTGATCATGATGATAAAGTTGGGAACTTGCTTCCTCATTAAAGGAATCGAAAGAAAAATTCGATTCATCCGGGGTCAAGCTAATTGCAATTGGTGTCGGTACTCCTAATAAAGCTCGTTTGCTGGCTGAAAGGGTATGTAGTGGTTCTTGAATTATCCATTTTGTTTTGTTTATGTTTTACAAGCTGGAATATGGATAGTTTGGCAGCCATCAATCATTAAGCTGGTGACATTTTATTAAATAAAGATTGAAAATTATTGTAATGGATCCTTGGACACTTCTTCTTGCTTTCCTTTCTTTCTCTAACAAGTTAAGTTCAAGGTGAGCGGCTCAATTTAGGGTGGTGCTGTTTTGTTTCGTGTTTTTTTCGTACAACAGTTGCAAATATCGTAACACAGAAAAGGAAAAGGAAACCTGGGCATGCGCGGACATATTTATAAACCTGCCTTCAATTCAATAATCGTTCTTTTCTGTTTTTTTTTTCTTTCTATATTGTGGTGCCTTGTTATTGGAATCACTTGTGTGTTACATCCAATCCATATAGTAAGAACCTCAATTTGTAAAGTTTCCATTCGTGAACTTTTGTCTTTTGATTTGGCGTATTGCTTTCTGCTCAAAATTTGCAGCAAAGCATCTTCTGTAACCATCTTTCCTAAGGTTGGAGATGTTTGCTTTCCTGTACCACTGTACCATATATATATACCGTCAATGAGCAATTATTCAATACAACAGCAGATACTCCTTCTCCCTCACATTCTAATGGGGTTCGCAGTTTGTGATTATGGTGGGTCCCACTTGCATGTGAGAGGCTGTTAGTATACTGCTGGAGTGTTGAATAATTTACATCATCGACCATTTTTTCAGGAAATTCCAAGCCATCACTGTATTTCTTTCTTTTGTTGTTTTTGTAACCCATGGGCTGTTTTTCTCTGGGGCATTGCTGTAACTGATCAATGTCTTGTTGATGTTGCATGATCAGTTACCATTTCCAATGGATTGCCTTTATGCTGATCCTGAGCGCAAGGTAATAATATATATTCAAGTCTTACATCCACTTGTATTTCTTAGTTTACTATGGCAGGCACTGAAAGACGTACTGTATTTTAGGCTTATGATGTCTTGGGCTTATACTATGGTCTTGGACGAACATTCTTCAATCCAGCTAGTGTAAGCTTCCTTTTTTATGCTTTCTGTAGAAGTCTGCTTGGAGCATGTCTTTATTTGCAACAGGCATCATTTTTCACGTTTTTGTTACAGGCTAAGGTTTTTTCAAGATTTGATGCTCTGCGAAAAGCTGTGAAAAACTACACCATCGAAGCCACCCCAGATGATAGAAGTGGTGTACTGCAACAGGTTTGATTTATTCCTGTCTGCTATCCAGTGATGAAGAATTTTTATCTATAGATTACCTGTAGGTCTTGTCATTGGTCTTCCCTTGATAGAGTTGCAAACAAGCCAACCCAATCAGTACTGTCAAGCTGTTGGTGTTCAAGCTTGCTTGGTTCAGAGTAGAGTAATGTATTCTCTAAGTTCCTAAAGTTTTACTGTGATCAACCATCCCTCCATAATTCTAAAGGTTGCTTGATGGCCCTTACAGTTTAATAAGTAGTGAAGCTTATACTCCTTTTGTGTTCCATTATCGCTGCTAAAATATCTTTTGATTATTTGGTTCAAGAAACAGGAAGATGAAGTTTTACAAAGGACTTGTAAAAGAATTGTTAACCTTAAAAATACAAGTGTCCAAATCCAATCAGAAACTCAGGAAGCTTGACCTTGGTTGATTTAAGCATGTAATCAGAAAAATCAAGTAGCAATATAGACATGCTGCAAAGCTATTTGCCAATCCCAGTACTGTGCTTTTTATGAATAGTTCATCTGCAAAACTATCTCCCCTTGCTATCATTCAATCAAGTTCTGTTTTGTTTTTCTCAGGGAGGAATGTTTGTTTTCAAAGGGAAGCAGTTACTGTATGCCAGGAAAGATGAAGGGACAGGAGATCATGCCCCGTTAGATGATATCTTTGAGATTTGCTGCAAAGTTCCTGTTGCATGAAGGTTCACCGCGTGGTAAGTATCAATATTTCACTGGTTAGTTGCCTGCTTTTTATCTGCTGCCTTGTAGTAGCAGCAAAATTATAATGGTTTTCAATTTTAATGAGGAAATACTGGCATGAGCATATAATGCCTGTCAAGTATAGTTATCATAGCTCGCCTGTATATTTTTTGCATATCTTGTTCAATGCAGAGATTACAGACAGTTGACAGAAATTTAGTCATATAAAATAGAGCGATCATGTTTGTGTACTGTCATGCTATCATAGACAACTAATGTAATTCCCGCATTAATATATAATTACAATGATGTCATTGTGTAGTTCTTATAAATAAAGGCTGATGACAGATGCAAAGAAGAATATTTTGAGAGGAGGGAGGAAAAGAATAACCAGAGTGAGCATTTTACTTGGAAATTCCTCGTATGTCTTAACAAAAAAAAAGAGTTATTCTATCCTCTTTTTCTTGCATGTCAATTACTACGAGTAGGGAAAAGTTGCACTTTATTCCCCGTATGTTTTGCTGTAGTGATGATCACGTTGAAGTGGAATTCAATATTTCCTAATCTATCACATTATGAAGCTTTAGCGTCTATAACAAAGAGTCAAATATGTTATAAAGAATCTATGATATCTATGGTAAATTTGCGAAATGTTATGAAAAACTTATGGCATCGAATTGACGAACAACTCCAGAAATTAACATGTCCTGAACTAGATTATGATGCATGTATTGCTTGAATCGAATTTGTTCTTGCTAGAGCTTCTCAAAGGGGGGGTGCAAAAGGTTTGTGTTTAAGATGACGATGTACTGTTAGAGCTGTTATCATGCATGGAACAGTGTAATTATCAAGCCATGGAAAATACAATCAGCACGCCTTATAGTGGTTTATGATCAATTGAACTTTGAGATATGGTTAGCATAGCCACTAGTTGCTTGGACCAAGGTTTGGTATGCTCCAAGTAGTTGCTAATCTCTCCAGCTACAAATGGAAATGACTTGATCAGCTCAAGCAAAAACAAACGGTGCCATGATTCTATCAAGAAGGCTTCTTGTTCCAAATATCGGGGGAATCAGCTGATTGAGTTCTGGAGAGAATATTGGGGTTAAAAGGAACAAGACGAGGTTTTCTCCCGAAGTTGGTCCCTTTACCTTGGGGTTCAAAGCTCTTTATCTCCCCTTGAACCCATGTGGATCTGTTCATGCTAAGGTATGATAATTAATATGATTATAACATATGGTTTTTGATTACTTGGAGGCAAATGCCTGGAGTGATAATGAACCACTGAAAAGCTGCTCTCGTTCTGAGTTTTGTGTGGGATATGTACTGCCGATAACGAACCTTGGACCAATCCTTGGGATGATATGTTATCAAGGGATGTGCTCTCAATTATTCTCCTGGATCCAATCCAACAATGGCGAGCTTTAGGCTGATTGGGCTATCAAGACCTTCAAGAGCCTAAACCGATGATGTAGGCCTGCAGGTGGTACGAGGACGTCAGGATGCCTCTGGATCCAAAACAATTTGGGTCATTTTGAGTGAACCTTGAAGCCCATTATAACCATGGGCCACAATTACCTCGAGCCTAGCTATGGTACCGTAGGCATGGGCCATATCTAAAGAGGGTGAACCCCATGTCCATGAATGTGGATATGAAATTAAGGATGGTTCATCATGTCTGCAAAACATTAATGTAGATCATAAAGAGAAAGCAAATGAGCAATCTAGTGTTACATAGAGCCGTAGAGGACAGTTGTCATGTCAGTTTTTTTATGATGATTAGTAAATTTAAGTGATATTGATGACAATGTGGGTCTTCAAAATCCTGTCGAATACCATTTGTGCCGGTTAGTTACATGTATAAATTACCTCATTCAACAGGAGTACGAAGACTGTGGCTTGAATATGCTAGAATGAATTGTTTTTTATTTTTTTAAAAAATTATTTTTAATATTAATACATCAAAACAATCTAAAAATATATAATTATTTTTATTTAAAAAATTATAAAATATAATTTGAACTGCCAAACAAACAACCTCCTTTATCATATTTGAAAGTTCGAACGTGCACCTTGAATGATGGTAGAAACTACCTTCTTGCTGCATTGTGCTAACATTTCCTCCATTGATTTCCCTTTTCTTTTCCCGAGTGGTTATAATAATCACATATATTTTCATTTCTTGCCTTGCATAGGCATGCCATAAACGAAAGTAGTGACCTAATAGTTCCACTATTAATGAAGCAATTAGGAAAATTGTTATAAAACTCTGCCAGCTCAACAAGTTAATCTTGTATATAAGCCAAGATAGTTAAAAACAAATATCACTTAAACAGCATTGTTTTGGGATTTCTTTTTAAAAAAATTCCAAACTTTGATCAACCGGGATTAATTTACTGGAATCATGACATGGGTTCAGGCTAAGTTGATTCTTGAGCTGGGTTGATCCATGGTTGAATCTTATAACTATGATTACATTACATGTTGCACCTCTTTTTCAGTCGATGAAAGCTCTTGGATCTTCTGCAATTCCAGTCGCATGAGGATTGATATGTAATCGGGAGAAAAACGAATATGGTTCACCATTCAAGTGAGTGAACCATTATAGTAAAAAGGTGTGCACTGAGAGAATTCTTGTCTCTCTGATAGATACGTTAAGGAAACTTTCCCAGTTCATCAGGAAGTTTCAAATTTATTAACATCCAGTGGGTTTTGAATATGAAGTTGTCACGGGGAGCTCAGTTTTACTCCAAATCCAACGCATGCAAATTGGCCTTTTCATTAAAAAAATTAAGTGAAATTTAACCACCCAAATAAGAGTTAAACCAAACGGATGGCTGTCCTAATCAATCATGCTTTCTAAAGTCAAATACGTCTGCCACCTCTTTAGAAAAACACCCAAATGCCATAAACAAACATCCCTCTTTGGTGTCATTCCTTGTGCTGTTGGGAAGACAAAGCGAAAGTGGAAAGCAAATTGATCCATATTTCCAGGGCCTTTGTTGCAGACATGAAAGGCACCTCTTGTAACCAAAGATGGGATAGGAATTTGGATTTTTCTTTGAAAGAAACCCTACCAACACTACCTTATTTTGTATGTGTGTGTATGAATATTATTCACTTATTTCCCTGCAGAACTTTCTCTGTTTGCACTCTTTCATTAATACAATTCAAGGGTTCCAGGAGTGTGGACAGCTTGGTGATTGGTGCTTTGATGGCATCAATAAGTGAATATAGGGTTGGGCCATTGCTTGCTCCCCTTGTAAATCTCCATCGGTTTCTCTATTTGTGAAGCAAAATCTAGCAAGGTCTTGTCTAAGCAGCAGGGCTATGATCACCACTAAGTTTAGCCTATCTCTAGCCTTTTTTTTCTATGACAAGATAAATCTGTTCAAAATTTCGGAAATATTTTTTCCTTTTAAGAAACAAAACGCTAGTTCTTACACTGACCAAAGAAGTCTAGAAAGAGAATCTTATTTCTGAAAAGGACATGTCACATTTGCCCTAGACCACGACAATTCAAAGGACGGGGGAGGGAAAAATTGAGAGGAAGGTAAAGCTAGTAAAGAGAGTAATGAGGTTAAGTTGGGAGGAGGCTGTAAAGAGCTGGCAGGAACAGATGAACAGGGCACTTTATTTTTGCACAGTTATTAAACCCGTTTCAGTCTAATTCTCTCGATTAACCTTCCAACTTTATAGTTGTAACTTGTAAGACCTATTTCAAGGCCTAGCCAGTTTAGAGGCCACGTCAATTCTATAATTATTTTGTTTTGGATAAGAAAATAAAAATAAAAATATCAAAGTTGACATGGATAGGTCACCCAGATTATGAATTCACCTGTAAAATCTCTCAAGTTTGTTTAAATAGAACAATGAGATATCGGGTTAATTTATCAAGTCAGTCCGATTTAATAATGAATTACAGTTTCTTTCCATTCAAGTGGAATAATCTATCTCAGTGTTGTCTATATTATTGTTTGTCCTTGTTTTTCCACCATTACTTCTTGTTCTCTGACTTTTTGGATGAACAATATTTTTCCAGGGCCATTAAGAAATTCTGGTGATACAGGAGCACAGTGAAGTGACAAGGAGATCTTGTACATTTGAGAACCGGAGAGTAATTAACTCCATCAGGAGTTAACTAGATATTAAATGTTCTACGTCATTGGTTTAGCTTAATAGTTAATACTGTTACGTAGTCATTCTCTGAGGGCAGTTTGTTTTACGCAAAAATATTTTTTAAAAGTTGTTTACATGTAAATTAAATTTAAAAATTATATAATTTTTTAATATTTACTAGTGTTATAAAAAATAAATTAAAAAATATTTTTTTAGTATTTGACTATATAATAAAAAATAAACTAAAAATAACTTATCAATATTTTAATTTTTTTCAAGTTTATTAAAAATAACGAGAACTAAATTTGATAAATAGAAAAAGTTGAAGAAAAATAAAATTAAAAAAAAATCAATTTCATATATTATTTTAAATAAAATAAATAAAAATAATAAAGATCAGATTTAATAAATAAATAAAATTGAAAAGAGAATAAAATTAAAAAAAATTAATTTCATAAATTATTTCAAGTAAAATAAATATCAATAAAAAAATAAGAATAAATTCTGATAAATAAAAAATTATAATTACAAAATTAACAAGAGAAAAAATAAATAACAGTCAAAAAATAAAAATAAAAAATTATATAAAAATTAAATTTTAAGAGATGATATTGAAAAAGAATTTAAATATCAATAAATAAATTATTTTTTTTAATTTTCTTACAATTTTTTTTTAAAAAAAATTTATTAATTAAAAAGAAGCAAAATTTTGCTACGAGGAAACCACTTTTGATGAAATGCACGGTCACGGAAAACAAACTGGTATCCACAGTGATCATTAACGGCTAGATTTGCCTCACTTTTTTGCTTATGATTTTTGAATAATTGGTGCCTTTTTTCGTCACCGCAGTGCATCATTGTCCACTACACAGTCACAAATATGAATTTAATACTCTTAGTTTTTCTTTTATACACACACACACACGTGTGTGATCATTTACTCGCTTAAGTTTAAGCATTTCTAGATTTTTTCTAATTAAATAAAGTGCTATGTTAATTAGTAGTGGTCTAAGCTTTATGTTCCATTATTTATGGTTTTATATAATGTATAATTAGATAAATAATAAAAAAAAGGGATTAACCAATTTCTTTTTAATGAATCAATGATTTTTCCTTTTAGGTATTTCATGAGTACTGTCTTATACATGTTTTACGATAATACTAATGTATACAGGATGTATTAACAGCGTATAAAAAAAAATTAGTCGTGGGTCTCTACGCTTGATTTATTCATCAGCTCTACCATGAAAGTGTCGGGATTATTGTTTTAAAAACTGGATTTGACGCCTGAATTGGTGAACTTAATGAGAAAAAATAAAGATTTCGATGACTCGTTTAAAATTTCACTATCAATTCATTGACTTGTTTTTTTATTTTTTTTTATTAAAACGAAATCGTTTTAATTCATTTTTAAAAACACAATTAAATCAACTTTCTTAACCCATTATTCAATTCAGTTAATTTTTAAAACTATCATGCAAATAGTTTCATGTGTCTCATCATTCTCCAGATATTGTTGTTCACTTGGCATGTCGAATTTGTATTTGTTTTTCTAAAATTCAACAATAAGGAATATATTTGTATTAACTTGTACGTCAATCAAGAGTATCTCTCTCGGCAATAGTAACAGCACATTCTTTATACCAGTCTTGTGCATTAAAATGATTAAACTCGTTTCAATGCTGGTTTCATAGTTCAAACTCAGAAGAAAAAAAATAGAGCAAAAGTGGGCTTGAGGCTGTGCTAGTTACAGGCTGCGCGAAAGGTGAGATTGGCTATGAATGATCGCAAGGCATTTGCTGAGTATAGTTGCCATGTCGTGGCTTCTGACATCCCTAAACGAATCAGCAAGATATTAGGCCTTGAGGAGAGTGTATCTTCAGCTGTGAGCACAGTCGTATCCAAGTATGGTCACATTGATGTCTTGACCATCAATGCTGGGATAGGAAGTACCGGTCCTTTAGCTGAACTATCATTATATGTTATTAGAAAAGCTTGGGAAATCAACACGCTAGGGCAGTCAAGGTTTTTCAAAATGCTGTGCCTCAGCAGAACTCCATGCCATGTTCAATACCTTGCATGCTAAACTAAAATCCCCTTTGTGGTGCGAGAGGTAGCAGCCCATGCCATGTTTTTAAACCAGCTTTTTTAAACCAGAAATTAACCCGTAAACTAACACAATTTGAAAGAGACGCTGAACTATGAAACAAAGTCCAGTCTTTCAAAAGTCACGGAGTTTTGGAGTTTCTGTCATGTAGGGTATAGTGGTCAGTGTCCATCGAGGACAGTTGACCTAACTGTAGTTCTGTTGAAGGACCACTGGGAACCTTGTTAAAGAGAGGAGACACCGAGGAGCTGCTTCCCCACCAAAGGGTGTCGAGAACGAATAAAAGCAAGTTTTGCCGAGGCAACCAAAGCTCCTTTGCCAGGCCCATGAACCATTTCTAGCAAACATTTTATTGCCCTAGTGCTATTGTTGGTGGGTTTACTCATCATTACTTCAATCAGAAAAGGATCTTTCTTTTCCATTCCATCCGTTCTCTGTACATCAATCTCTCTTGAAATTCCTCCTTTCTTTTCCAAACCAAATCATTTCCCCACGAAAATCTGTCTCTTGAACTCGGTCATGCATAATCTTGCATGCACATATAATGAAATTTATTAAGTACATTATCAACTTGGAACATCCTTGATAGAAACTATGTCAAACATTTGACCGACACGAGAATTGAGATAAACTTCAATCCAAACCAACCTTGAATTTAGTAAAATATCAGAACAAGCTGACAGGAGTCATAAAGTAAGGTAATCATCCTTGAAACATTTATTTATTACAAATATTCAGTTACAAATTGAACAACCACAAGCTATATCAAATTACCTATGTAATTCTAAGCTCTATATTGAATAAAATCATGCTAGATATAATTGTTTTTATGGGTGAAGTCATGGATGAAAGAATATGCTTGGAAACTATCGAGTAAATGAATATGTGGAACTTCAATCGAAAGCATAAGTACATATAATTCCATGGTTTTATACATATGAAACCCATTTAACTTAATCCATAAAATTATATAACCATTCATGTCTCTCTCTTTTTTTTCTTTTTCTGAAATGGTAATAAAAAACTATTTAAATAATCAAAAGTCAGATAAAACAACGGTAGGGAGGAAGTAAAAACTAAACATATTTTCCTTTTCATTTCCATTTCTTAAATGTATTAAAAAAAATATATTTTTTATGTTTTTAAGAAAATTATTTATAATAACCAACACATTAAAACATAAAAATAATAATTTAAAATTAAAAAAAATATTTTT
>Ga0307511_10005978_pt1 | contig 12293 bp, 11 predicted proteins | sample 13_EM_MG_FD_200266 | JGI IMG/M metagenome (GOLD analysis project Ga0307511, IMG submission 200266) | Populus trichocarpa ectomycorrhiza microbial communities from riparian zone in the Pacific Northwest, United States - 13_EM | ecosystem: Host-associated > Plants > Roots > Unclassified | place...
GTAGGTTTGAATGTGCCACATGTGACTTGGGCACTTATATATATACTACAGAATATTAGCATCCTCTGGTGAAAGATTAATTCCCATATATAGGGGTCATGTTCATCGAAAGTTGATGCACATACACACTCACAAGGTATATAGATAATCCCCCAATGTTTACTGATTGACAGATACCCTTGGGAGTAGCCAGCCGTCAGTTCTGACGAGCTTCTGCGCTGGTTCCTAGAAATGTGGGCATAGCCCCGAGCTATATTCCTCGAATAGGCTGCCTTCTTATGTGGACTCTTTTATTTGACTCCGCAGGCTTTCAGACAGTGTGACGGCGAATTAGGCGATAATAAATACCGACGTACTGCTGGAGGTAGTTGTGTGGTGTGCCTGGGGGGTAAGCGAACGCATGATTGACTATATATAACCTATCTTATCCGATATGACAGGCACTTGTAATGTGAGGCTACATACCTCTCAAGATACAGGCCATCGACGTCTTGCATGCAAGACTATCGGTAGTGGGTAATCCCGGAGAAAGAAGCAATTCTTCGTCAAACGATGCGTAGGCGGGGAAAATAACCTTGAAGTGACCACCGGCCAGTTCGGTTGCGTAGGGCGACATGCCTACGGGCCAGGAACGGCTACCCGTGGCATGACCTTAGGAAACGAGACCCTTTATGATTAACCCCTAGCATTGCTATCACTTTGTCGTACCAGATAGATGGAACTGATTTCACACACCTGGCAATCCAATCAGGCTGTCTTGCGGTCTGGGCACTGACTCACGTGCCAGTGAGTTTTTTATGGTCTAGAGAAGCCACGAACACGATCTTACTTGGTTTCCCTCGGGCTGCTAGGTTCCGCATACGCCAAGGGAGAAGTGAAGCCTAGGGCATCACCAAATGTCAAAAAAAATAGTCCGGAATTGAGACATTCTGCAGTCTATATTTATGGAAGATATCTGTATGTCTTGAGTGACGTCACATGGCTGTAGGCAGACCCTTCAGATTCAGCCAGCTTATGATATATAAGGAACAAGAAGTGGGGTTGACGTACACTGTGTTATCGATATATCCTCTGTTGGATGAGAATACCATGTTAAACGTAACGTGGTCGACTGGGTATCGAGGCCGCGAGGACTCGAGGCGGCTCAAAAGCACAGCCATTAAACGAGAAAGAATTTGTATGGTAGAAATAAGGATTCTCAGCGGTCTCGCTACCCAGTCGACCACGTTACCGCGTTAATACTGGCCGTGGCCGCCTTGTTTGTGTCACGTTGTGCTACATACGTACTACCATAACACAGAAAAAAGCACCTGACAAAGAGTGCCTTCTAGTTGCATGAGACAATGAGTCCGATCGCGGTCCAATGGCAATTTCAACTGCTTATTGGCTGCATCCAAGCCATCAACTTCTATTTTTAACTTGCATTTGTCGTGGTACACAGGGCTTGGCGATTGGTCTTCGACAGGAAACATGAAAAATTCGACCAGGACAAAGCCTGAGAAATATCACGAGAAAGCTAGGCAGTGGATGAGCTGGGGATTCTGTGGATGTTTCCCGTTGACCTAACACTAAAGTAGGCGCATATCCGAACTGGCAGCCGAACTACTTGAGTTGGCTGTTCGCTATATTAAGAACGTACAACTCACGCAGTCCGTAACGGCGAGGAAATATATTAAATGAGTCTGGCTCCACCATGACACCACTTGTGTGCATAATATATATATATATCTATGATCAACTGCGGATTCAGCATCCGACGAAGCAAGGGACCATGTTGCTACAAGCTGCCGCGAGATAAATTTAGCCCGACAAAGCATTACCCTGAGCTTCCAAACAATCTTCTTTTATTTATTAAAAACTATCAGGGACCATGATGAGCCAGCTAGAACCCCAACTGGATTCAAGGTACGTACAAGTTTATCTGCCCAACCGGCAGAGAGAAAAAAAATGAACCCTTCAAAACGCTCGATTGGAGAAAGACAAATCCCTTCATCCCAACAACCAAAGCACTTTAAGTACTTGTGCCCAGGGCACCCCGCCCGATTATAGGCTTCGATGGGCTCATAGTAAGCCGGTGCATGCACTGAGAGCAAGGGAGCAACTAGGTCATAGCCCTCATATCGGCCAGGCTGGCTTCAGCCACATGCACGTCCTGTGCCGTATCCACACGCACCACGATCGATCGTTACTCAAATAAAGTTTCATGCACTCTGGCCTCATAATCTTAATTTCTTAGACAATCTCTATAAAGCTACTGACCAACCATCAATGATTTCTGGTGGATCGATATACAGTTCAACATTACTAATAGCATTATCACTTGCGGTACAAACAGGTTGAGATTAATATCAACATAACGAGACGTTCGCACTCAGGCTCTCATACCCTGAAATTGTGACCAAGGGGTCATAGATCCTATCAGAAATTAATTAATGTTGGGAATCGACATTGTGTGGACGAAGTCCTAAAATGGGGGTCCCCAACCACTACGTACTGACTGCCACTGCTCTGAAAATTCTCGTGATGGCCAACTTGATGAAGTGTGGTTGGGGCTTTTTCCTGGTATCTTGTCGTGAAACTTGAACTATCCAGTGGTTCGAATTTATAGGCCTTGACGAGCGCTCGGGATAGCGTCCGAATAACTTGGCGTAGGGGTTCCAGAGTGTGGAGACATGAAGAACATAGTTAAGGGCTCAAACATATGAATTATATAGATCCGGATCGGCCTGGATCGACTCAACGTACTCGTCAGCTAGAACCCCAGTGGCGATCACTAGCTATTTGCCCCCCACGGCCAACTTAAAGGGCCATACATATGAGCAGAAGGGAAATAATTTCTGCTGGGGAGCTTAAGGTCTTGCATCGTAGTTGGCCCACTCGGCGTGGATGCCCCATCCTACCGTACTCAATGTGATGAGGTTGTGCTCAGGATTACTTAGTATTACTGAGCCAAATAATTAGAGGCTGATGACACAAGCTGAGTAATGGGACTCTATATATGAAGAGACTTTCTCTATATTATAGTTTTTCTTTTAATTCCAGGCCCCTATTGTAGGAAAGGGTAGTAGCATGATGGGACCTAATTAATATCACAACATTCCTCTTTAGGCAGGCCTATCTCATGTTTAGTTGAATAATCTGGTTGGCACAAATTTAGTTGATCAACTAATATTTTAAGCTCGGTAGGTAGGTAATCCTTTGGATAATCTTGAAGTTTGGTTTGATTTTGTGAGTCTCGGGGGGGGAAAAAAGATATATTGCATAATGAGTTTTGGTAATCTTTTCATTTCTATCCAACTTTGAGTGTGTACCCCCATGACTTGCGTACCATACGCCAGCTAGATTACCCTTATTGGTAATTGGCAATTGGGGTTGCAAGCCGCACATATCCGTATGCGGTAGCACATTATATCCATTGCGAGCAAAGGCTGTGCATATATACTCAAAAGAATGCCTATAGGTAAACTAATCACCCTGTACTGGACAACCTTCCACATGGTATTGTCTTAAGAGCTAGAATTTAGTTGTATATGTAGTTTCCAAGTTTTTGACATTGTTCCCACTTTTCCTAGGCTGGGTGCACGTTTTTATTCTTCATGGTGCCCCATCTTTAGTCCCAACGACTCATCATATGTGATTCATAATTCATTCAATTTTACCCTCAAGAAGAGAAAAGAGTACACCAAGAAATAGAAGATGACGACTGCAATGGTAAATTGAAAGATAAAAAACACCATATGAGCATTAAATAAAATCCCAAGCGTGAGGAAAGACAGTGTGCATTAGATTTGTAAGTACGCTGTATTGCAGATGGCCAGGGCTGGCAAGCTTGCCCCCTCTACCAGCCCCCCCGCCTCCCGCTTTCATCTCCCCCTCTCGCCCATTCTTTATGGGACTCTCCAATGTGGTAGCCCCAAATATCCAGCACCTGTTCTCGCTTTACCCCATTGTCTACCTAACCTCCACGCCCAAACTATCCCACTCTTTAGAACTGAAATCCAATCGTAAGTCTTCCACCTTTAAGGTGAATTATTGTTATTGCCGCTATTGTTATCTTTGGGCCGCCCGAACTTTAGCCCAAGAATAAGGGCGATTATGGCGATGATAACTATCACAACGCCTAGACATATCCATTTATTTCTCCGGGTGTTCCAAGCATGCTTCTTCGCAACAATTAATTCACCATTCCCTTTCACCAAGTCTTGGTGTACGTTCTCAACATGCTCATCCACTTTGGCCACTACTGGCTCGGCAGCTTCAACCTCCTTTGCCATTTCCTCAAATAACTCCACGAGCTCGATAAGAGTCCGTTCGATCCGTTGGATTTCTTCATGGCGGGCTTTGACGGCACCGAGGGTGGACTGGGCGTTTGAACTGCGAGCAGATGACATTATCTAATTGAGGAGTGTTAGCAATTTGATTCTTTGAGGCAATTAGTTGTAATGGCTGGGAGCAGTCAGTCCACGAAACACCGAGACAGGCTAATTTCATTGCAAACGCTTCTGAAATCGAGCAAGGAACGATGAAAGTTTGCAGACGAAAAACCAGTCAAGGGAAGGGGTTCATTACAGCTTGGCTGAAAATCTGTGTCTCCCCACTCTGTACTGCTTGGTCAACTTCCTCTTGCGTTGCATCCGGCTTAACAATTCGGTATTGCCTCTCCATCTGTGCTCTATATTGACCTCGGTATTGGCTCTCCATAAGCTGGTAGTTTTTCAATTCCTGGTCAAAACTCTTCTTCAACTTATCCACCTGTTGCCTCTTTGGCATACCCTGTGGATCTCCCGGGAATTTAGAATCCCGTTCAAGGAATTTGATCTCATCTCTGATATGGCTATTCAATAGACTTGTTTCCGCTACCAGTGACTCGAGCTGCGCTGTAAGCTGTGCCGAGGATGCGGAACCAGTATCATAGCTTTGAAGTGTCTGATTGTGCAAACCGGCTATCCGTGTGACATTTTGACTAAGATTGGAAATGCTGTTCTGGATAGTGGTAACTTGGGAAAGAAAATCGTGGAAGTCAAGATTGCCAAATTGTTGCTGTCTCTGCACGAATGGTTGAGCTTCCACGTCTGTATTTCCTGCATAGGCTCCAGCTCCCCCATAGGATGTGGACCCTCCATAGGAGGTATTTCTCATCTCATAGCCCTAACAAAGAATTCAACTAATTTTAGTTCACTTGATTCAAATTTGCGGTCGGAGCGACTGGACCACTAGAACTCACGCTCATCTTGGATAGAAAATTCGAAATTGCACCACGGCTTGGGGATGGGGCCGTACAACTGGTTGAATCGGATGCGACTGTGGCTAGCTTCGTGAGCTCTCTCGCAGATGAAAAACGAATAAATTCTTCCCGATTATGAAGCCCAACGGGTGTTCAAGAACATTAATAGGAACGTGGAAAAAGTGTAGTGCGTGGAGAGCGAAATGTCACAAAACTACCCCACTTGGCTCAGTGTCAGCACTACTGGCCCTCAGCAGCAAAGCAATTGGGAAATCTTTTGCTTCAACCGGGGAAGCTGCTGAGCCTAGCCAAGCACACGCTGACCTCCGCTTCAGCCATGCTGGAGGCAGTGTTCGCGCAACTGAGACATGCGGCTGACATGCGGCTGAGGTTGCAACGTTGACCAGGGGCTATATTGGCTCCATAGACTGGGTCTTGGCCAAATCCAGATTGGTGTGGTTTGCCCACTCTCATAGCCATAATAACTTCCATGCTTCCTTTCCGCTCCCTCTTCATCGGAGACAGGCATTACTCTGATTCTTCCAAACAAGTCGTGAAGTACAGCTGTGAAACGGGTATTGGATGATGTGTAGGTGGTAGCCTACTAAACCTGTCCTGAAATGTTTATTCCGTCATTCATTACAAATATACTTTGCTACTAGGACACCATTGAGGAACCTAATGATTTATTTCCTGGTCAATATCAGATCCCAATGCGGGTGGGATTGTCGATCTACATAGTTCTTCCGACAAACGGCAAAAGTCTCGCATTTGATGTTCGAAAGTCAAATCATTGCAATATGGGTACTCAGCAAACCACTAAATAGAGCATAAGCACTCCAAGAGTATTTTAATGTGTATCTTCTTCTCCGTCCGGTACGGTATCCGTTATATCAGAAGAACCCTGAAGCCAGCAGCCCAAAATCGTCCGTGTCCACGACATCGAGTTCCAATTATATTTCAGATATACACTACCGGTGTGCCGAGACTTGTGGGTGGAGGTGTGGATTTCCTGGCAATCAGGTGATCTTCCTGCACACCAAGCAACCACACTGCTTAGTCGTTATATAGTCTCAATACGGTAACCCTACTTGGACCTGTTACTTAGGCCACTGGCCATGACTAATGACTACTGGTTACTATGCTACAACTTCATAGCCTACGGGCCAAGGGGACCAATGAGAAGAGTCATCACTGTCGAGGTCGTGGGGTCAATGGTAGTCTGGTTACATCAATGATCTCGACAAGAACTGTACCTTCAATATTGTTTTTACGATACGATGGGTTTGGCGGGAGCTTGTGCCAACCAGATTATGGACTTCGATCTGAAGCCACATTCCACAAAAGAAGTGCCGGACTACAGAAGTGGAGGGAATATCAATTCGATATATGAACGAATTTAAAAGTTGGACTTGGAAGATTAACGGTTTGTAGTCCAGAGGTGAAGGGCTTGGATCTTGGGGAGGTGAGCTTCCATCTCCTGGGTAGTCTCCTGGGGCGTGTATGCCAACCTCGTTAGAGAGTCCCACCGGGTTTCAAAATATGTACTAGTATCCGAGGATGTTAGTAGTACAGACCCCCTTATTTGATACGCTCCGGGAATTGCCATCCCACACGAACGACTATTTGGGGGAGGGGGTTCAAAAGCACGTACTCGTGGCTTTGGGGGTCTAGGGTTTATCTAGTAAGTATAAGCAGGAAGATGCAGGAAGATCCAATTGAGAAGTTTGACTGTAAGTTTCTGGACCCAGGCCCACTGCTAATTGATACCTTGAAGAAGCACTCATTATTACAATTTGGGAACCCTTCGCCTGCTCCACGGAACACATCCTAGAGACAAAACAGGTCACTTCCTTATTCTTCCAGCGTTATTTTTTTCCTTTATATTTGTGGACAAACATCTTGGGCAATAACCTGTACCTTCCTTTTGGGTTATGTTTGATTCAGGTGAGCATTCTCTACATTTTACCAGCAAGCTAGTCTAACACTGGGAACGGCATAATATATTCCCCAGAATCTCCGCACTCAATAGACATCAGTGTATTGACGTCAAGCACTTTAACTTTCTAGTCCAGCCACAAATTCTGTTATACAAGGACATTCAACCCATAAAAAGACAGGTCAATCAATGTTGGGGGAATGAGGATTATATTATCCCGCAATTGATGTTATATTGAGAGATTACTGGCAACTCTTAACCTCGATAGGCAAATCCGTACAGGATCAAAAGTTCCCAAGACTAGATATTGCATCAGGACTTGCGGATGGTTACTACTGCAGCTGGTCAGTGTTGACAGGTGGAGAAAGTGATTACCCTGATGAGCTAGGTCCATTGCCGTGCCAAGAATGAGGTTTCAACTGTACTGTGTTCAAGGTTCCCTGGACAGTTCCCTGCATCCATGGCAGTCTATGTACGCTTAACGGCCACCAAGAACCGAGAATTCAGCGGATTGCGGTCCGGTTATTCCTTCGCACAATTGCAAATTTTATCCGAGGTGCCATCGGCGGCCTATTGGACAGTCGATACGGGGTATCGGATGTACACATATGTATCGCTTAGCAGCTCAATCGCATATGTGCAGCCACAAAATTAATCGCACAGTGGATGGGAAATTGAAGGAAGCAGCGTTACCTTATTATCGTAAGTATTGGCTGGAGAATTCCATTACTCCTTTCCAATATGCAATTCTGGACAGCTAGAAGTTTTTTAGCACTATTCGGGGCTAATATGTGATGGATGTATATAAAAATTTACAAAAAGTGTGATGGGTGTACGGTACATTCCCGATCAGTTGTTCCCAAGCTCAATCTCCCAACGAGGAACATGATGGAAAGTATGTGGGTCCGACTTTCTTTGGTGTACATGAAAATTGATATCAACCAAGCCCCTATGCATCTGTGTTCAAAATTATCCCGCGTACGCCGTTTTGTGATCGATTCCCGCGCATGCGCAAGGCATGACCTTGAGTATGCCTCCGGAATCAATCCTCGAGTGTTGTTCTTCAAGCTCACAATATTTAGTTAGGTACGTATAACGCAAGAGGAAAGCAAGCTTTGAGATTTGATGGCACTACGATATCACTGTCCTTCAATTTGGGGGTAACTAAAGGGAACATAATCGTTTTCCTGTGTGAAGCCTGGTATCAGAACGAACATGGAGGTTTGATTGATATCTGCGCTCTTTGCAGAGGTCATCTCCTAGGTAGTTAGCACCTTTTCACCGAAGGGCGGAGAAAGTATGGAACCTGCAATGTAACTTCTAGTGCAATGCGGATGCGACAGACTTCACCGAGTTTGTCATGCAAGTTGAACCCGCAAATACCCTGGTCATCATTACTTAATTTCTGGAGGATATCGGAGGTTGGGGCTCACGTATATATGGGTCCTCATCCACCCTCTGAACATGCCTTGCCCACCAGCAGGAAGCTCCTACCTTTGACGACACCTCTGAGATTTGGGGCGGCTACCTTCAACCATGGACGAGAAGCACATCGATATCGACTTGACCGAAATGGTCGGCGGTGTTCCTAAGGCAATTGCTGTCGCCAGTACGGGGCTCGCTGAAGCTCTATCACAAGCGAGGCCTAGCCCATGGACCAGACGCATGTTCAAACTTTACTTCTTCCTCCTCATTGCCTTCTTGAATTCTTGTATCAACGGTTATGACGGGTCCTTAATGAGTGGTATCAATGCAATGGAATACTACCAAAAGTAAGTCACAGATTCTAAGAGTTTACACAGCCATCTTACAATTAGAATAGGTTTTTCGGCATGAAGGAGACAGGAAGCTCAACGGGTCTCGTTTTCTCCATCTACACTATTGGTAATATTGTTGGGTCGTTCTTTTGTGGTCCTTTCACAGATCGGTGGGGACGACGGTGGGGAATGTTCATTGGCGCAATGATCATTATTCTTGGTACATGTATCCAAGCGCCGGCCATGAACAAGGGCATGTTCATTGGTGGTCGTTTCATTTTGGGTTTTGGTGTCGCGACTTGCGCGACTGCTGGCCCATCATACGTCGCCGAGATGGCTCATCCAGCATGGAGAGGAACCATCACTGGCCTCTACAACACTTTCTGGTTCGTAGGTGGTATCCCCGCCGGTTTCGTGCTGTACGGCACCAACAGCATCACAAGCGACCTCTCGTGGCGCTTGCCCATCTGGCTCCAAATGTGTGCCTCAGGTGGTGTCATACTCGGATGCTTCTTCTGCCCTGAGTCTCCCCGTTGGTAAGTCTCCATGCACCTTGCTTCCCCCCAATAGCCGTGGCTTACAGGATTACCGTAAAGGTTGATTTCGAACGATCGCCATGAAGAAGCTCTGAAGGTCATGACTGAGTACTACGGTGAAGGAGACCGTGAATCACCACTTGTTCAGCTCTCATATAAGCAAATGGTTGCGGAAATTGCTACTGAGGGTTCCGATAAGCGCTGGTGGGACTACCGGGAACTCTTCAACTCCAAGAGTGCCTGGTGGCGTATGGTTTGTGTCATTGGTATGGGTTTCTTTGGACAGGTACATGATAACCTCCTCCGTGTAGGCATGCAGCTACTGACGCAACGGTATTCAGTGGGCTGGCAACGGTGCCATTTCTTACTTCATGCCTGTTTTGCTCGACCAGGTTGGAGTCACCGATACTGGTACTCAATTGCTCTACAGTGCCATTCTCTCTGTCATTTCTTGGATTATGGCAACCATCGGTGCCCACTTCACTGATCGCTTGGGTCGCCGGCCTGTGCTGTTGATTGCGACTGCCCTGTTCGTCATTGAATGGACCATCGTCACTGCACTCTCCTCAACCTACGGCAAAGAGTCGAATACAAACATCAACGGTTCCCGGGCTGCCATTGCCTTCATCTACTTGTTCGGTATCACATACAGCTTTGCGTACACTCCATTACAGGCCCTTTACCCCGTCGAGTGTTTACCGTTCGAGACACGTGCCAAGGGTATGGGAATGTACAACCTCTTCGTCAACATTGCAGCTTTCTTCAACACCTTTGCGATCCCAATCGCTCTCGAGCGCGTCAAGTGGAAGGTCTACTTTCTCTACATTGCCTGGGATGCCTTCCAGTTCATCTTTATCTACTTTTTCTTCGTTGAGACAAAGGGACGCACTCTTGAGGAGATCAACGAGATTTTCCAGGCATCATACCCCAAGAAGAAGTCATTGGAGAAGCACGTCCTCATGGAGACTGAATACGGCCTGTAAAAAAAAACTCTAAGGGATTGCAGGAGGCGTAGTTTTTTTATCTATTGTTATTTGGTTAGACACAGCTGGGATATCATGAGGCGCTACGAAACACGGTTTTTTCTACGCGTTGGGTAAACTGTTACATTTAATGAACACATAAAAGTACTAGTATGTATGTTCTGCATACTTCCTTAAATGCGAAATTTCGAAAAGTGAGGGATTCCCTGTATGTGGCTACGCTCCAGCAGCCTCGCAGTCCTGCTCTGGGGGTAAGATTGTTGTTTCCTTTGCAGTATGCATGAAGTCGTTCCTCTTCTGGGCCCGCAGGTGCCAACCAGACTTGTACTGTAGGCCCGCGATTCCGATTAGGTAGCCACTCACACACCCCAGCCATTGCCACTTGAGGTAGATAAACAGACTAATGCGGTACACCCACAGAAAACAACAGTCCATCGGACTTACACTTGCCGACCAGCTCTAGTAGGGATCCCTCGGAGGAGCTTGGATGGCCATAGAGCGATCTTGACAGGAGGTTATGCAACCAGACTAGGTACAGTAACTACAGTAATAGAACGATACCTATCAGGCGGCTTCTTATCTCCTGTCATGCCTCGGCAAGTCCCCTTCAAACCCATGCCAGAGATTTAGTGCAGAATCCTTCCCGCCCCCCATCTGCAGCTGCTACCGAGCTGACGTCGACATCAATCAAAGCTAGGGTGGCACAGTATAAAGTGGCACAGGGAAGTACCTAGCCAACAGCCCTGATCAAACCATAAATTTTTAAAACCTACCTCTATTAAATCAACTTGGAGAGCTTGTAACCTATTAACTTTGCCGATTTTTCCTACTTTACTGCATGTTGACATATATAGATGTACAGTACCCTACTGTGGGCAATGGAATATCTCGCTTCGGCAGTCATTGTTGGCATGATATATAGGGGTAAAAGAGTTAGTACATCAGCTGGTGAAAGCTTGCACGGTACCCCGGTAGTCTGGTCGCGTACTGCTAATACATCGGCGTTGGGAGCCCCATAAGACTCTCGATCTAAATATCCCCTCGAGACTACCTTCACTAGTCTGGTTACTTTTCTGTATATGGCTACTTTCTGGGGTTGGGGAGTTGGCAGGCTAATACACCAAGAAACCGAGAGTAGACTAGTCTATTAATTTGTCGAGCAGAGAACCTGGTTCGCTCAATAAAGTATTTAAGGTGCCGAGTCTCTTCGCCGTGCCTACGTAGACTCCAATGTAAATTATATTAACCATTTTTTATATTAACTCTTCTCTGCATATATGGAAGGTCCAATGGAACACCATAGACTAGATCTATATGCATGTACATACGTACATGCAAGATTATCCGGATATATCAAGCCATAAAACAGGCTACCAACATTGAATTGGTGTCTTACAACGACAATATCCATGGCTGCCACTAATCTTGGCCCCGAGAACGAATGCAAGTTCGGTGCGTTTTGCACTCTATATCTATGGTACCGGGAAAACTGGGCGAACAAGAGGCCTGGTCAAAAAAAGTGAAACCTCCGTGATGGTGGGATAAAGTCAATCTCCGAGCGCAAATCTACCCACTAAGCAGTATCTAATGCTTAGTAACCACGCAAAAGTTCGATCGAGAATTTTGAACTAGGCCCGCTTAAGTTTGTTCAGGACTGCGATTGCCGCTACGAGAGCTTGTGCCAACCAGACGAACTGCCTATATCTATATATATATCTTTTTCTAAGAACTCATTACATGTATGCACATCCATAGTGGGCGGGGGGGGGGGGGGAGGGGCGTATGGCGAGCCCAAACTGCCTATAGCTACGCTATGTACGGATACATCTAAGCAAACAAAGGAGTAATGAAAGA
>Ga0307511_10005979_pt1 | contig 12292 bp, 12 predicted proteins | sample 13_EM_MG_FD_200266 | JGI IMG/M metagenome (GOLD analysis project Ga0307511, IMG submission 200266) | Populus trichocarpa ectomycorrhiza microbial communities from riparian zone in the Pacific Northwest, United States - 13_EM | ecosystem: Host-associated > Plants > Roots > Unclassified | place...
CCCAAATTTTCCAGGAAAACACTTTCCTGAAAACCAAGCCAAATTTTCCTTTGACTGGAAAGTATTTTCCGTTGACCAACTTTTCTAATGACAAACAAACACAGGAAAGTTTGGAAAGTGGTTTCCTGAAAACCACTTTCTGGAAAACAAACACAGCCAAAAGGGAAAACACTTTCCTGAAAAACCAAACCAATTTTTTCTTTGATGGGAAAGTGTTTTCCGTTGACCGGAAAGTGTTTTCATTGACCGGAAAGTGTTTTCCGTTGATCAATTTTTCTAATGGCAAACAAACACAGGAAAGTTTGGAAAATAGTTTTCCGGAAATTGAATTCTGGAAAACAAACATGGCCTTAATTAACATCCTCCTTAGACCTACCTCGTTTAACATCCTTCTAAGGACCGGGAGCATACATACATGACACTTGTGAAGGCATATATTGTTGACTTGTCAAAGTTCAAACACTAGTTAGATTGCGATATTCATAAAGAATATCAATGAATGATAGTGAAAAAAATAACATCTTATAAGATAGGTGACCCGTGAGTTGTTGTGGGTCGATTTATAAATAATATAAATTATTATGATAGTGACAATTAAAAATTAGATTTGTGAACATTATATCAAGCTCAAGCGTCGTGAGTCTGGTTATAATAATAATAATAATTTTTAATTTTATCCTTCAAATCAAATTTATGGTTTTTTTCAATAGTAATAATTTTTTTTCAAATTTATTAATAATTATATTAATAATAATGAAAATAATAATATTAAACATGTCTGACCCAAATTCTTATAGTTTTAAATTTTACCCTTCAAATCAAATATATAGTTTTTCTTTAATAGTAATAATATATTTTTTAAAATTTAATAATGATAATAATAATAATAATAATAAGACTCATGTTTCTTGGGTCTTGCACCCTTGCCAGACCCAAGTTACTCAGGTTTGTTGGTGCCAAATCTAACTTCCTTTGGTATGACATTCCCTGCCTGACCCAATTAACATAGGTTTGACAACCCTGCCAGACCCATAACATTCAAGACTTAAGCACTGCTGTTTGGCAGTCATTCCTGACTCGAGCACCTGAGGTATGGTTGTTTTGCCAAACCTGAGCGTCTAGAGTCTGATAGACATGCCTAACCCCAACGTTTGGGGTCTGGGAGTCATGTTTATTTTTTTTTAAAAGACAAAAGAAGCCTCTAACCCAAAGGTTAAAATTTTGTGGCTGAAGGACAAATCAATATCTATACTGTACCCAAAAAAACCCGAATAGACCATTTTGTTCCCTATCATTCTTCTAATGCCAAATATATCCTATGGAAAAGATAACTCCATCCTCAACTACATGCTTAGCAAGTTTCTTTGGCAAAGACAATTACATCATTACACTACACCAATCTACAATGATTTGTGTCTTGGTGAACAGTAAAATGGTGAACAGCGAAACACTGATATCCTTTAATATATTGTATAATACGTGGTAGAATTGCATCTTTCTTGCAGCCCCGTTTGCGAGCTATGTTTATGCTCTCAATGGCATATACACCTACAGACGTAAAGACAAGCAACAAATAAAGTAGCTAACCTAATTAATGAGAGATTGTTAGAATTAAGTTTCAATTATTTACATGCACCAATAATATTTTTGAAAGGAAAAAAAAACATGTAGACAATAGAATTATAGAACTTATTTAGCCATGAAATTAAGTAGATCATCACAATCTTTCCATTGCAACATCATCAAACTATACATATAATAGTGCAGGACCAGATTTAATTTCTGTGTACATGATAGTTAGTGACATATCACCATTTGATAATGACCATAACATTACACAATGTAACAATAAAGAAAAGAAATGATATGATAAGAGAACTTTCTTCATCAAGATCAACCCTATAGGGAGATGATATGAGAACAATTGCTCTTTTATTTATTAGCATTTATATTTGGAGTGTTAAGAAATATATTTATTTTGTTTTATTTATTAAGGGTATAATAATAATTTTAGTTTAGCCTGTATATAATTTATTTGTATTTAGGTTAAAATAATAACTTGAGAATAAAGTGATCAAAGAAACCCTAGCTTCCTTCTCTTTTATGTTTGTATTTTTTTTTTGTTTAATTTGGATTGTTTTGCATGGTATTAGAGCATGATTTCATGGTTTAATTATTTGGAGTGATATTTGTTTAATTTTTGCAAATCTGGTATTTCTTCTTCCCTTCAGTTTCTGCAATTTGGTATTTGCATTCTATTTCTGCAAATCTAGTATTTCGTCTTCCCTTTAATTTTTGCAATTTGGTATTTACATTCTGTTTTTGCAAAAAAAATTTGGAGTGATCATAAAACTTTGAGAAGATATTTGTTTAGTTTTTGCAATCTGATATTTTTTTTTCTTCTTTTGTGTTCTGGTTTTCTTTGTTTGTTGATTATAGCTACTAAAAGAGATGATTCGCTTCAGTCTGTGAATGTGAGGTTGGATGGAAAGAACTATTCATATTGGAGTTATGTAATGAGAAATTTTCTTAAGGGTAAAAAGATGTGGGGATATGTTAAGGGAACTTATGTGATATTTAGGAATACTAATGAAGGGTATGCTGCATTGATAGGTGTATGAGAAGCAAATAATGTAAAGATTATTACTTGGATTAACAATTCTATTGAGCATTCCATAGGTACATTATTGGTGAAGTATGACACAACAAAGATGGTTTAGGATCATCTGCAAAGGTTATTCACGCAATCAAATTTTGCAAAGCAGTATCAATTAGAGAATGACATACGAGCTTTTTACCAGAAGAATATGAGTATTCAGGAGTTTTATTCTACTATGATAGATCTTTGGGATCAATTGGCTCTTACAGAATTAGTAGAATAAAGATATATGGTGCCTATATTGCTCGTAGATAGCAGCAACGATTGGTACAGTTTTTAACAGCACTTTACAGTGATTTTGAAGTACTTAGAGGGTCAATTTTACATTGTTCTCCACTGCCTTTTGTTAACTCTATTGTCATTGAGTTATTGGCTGAAGAAATATGTTTTCAATCTTATTATGAAAAGGAAATTCTTTCTGCTTTGAATCCTTTTGTAATAGTAGTACCCTCTAAGCCATTATTTAATCATCAGAATAAGCCTTATACAAGGGTTGCCTTCGACGAGTGCAGTTTCTATAAGCAGAAAGGTCATTGGAAAGCTTAATGTTCCAAGTTGAGATAACATAATCAAGCTTGGAAGCCTGGTAGCTAGTCATAATTTGATGCTCATAGATCACCTCAGGGCTATAAACCATCACACCACAATACTACAGTAGTAGCTTCATCATGCTCTATCATTGATCTTAGTACTATGGCTGAGCAATTTCATAAATTTCTCTTTACAGCCACAAACAATGTCTGCTTCTTTTTTTGTAGATCAGTTGTCTCATAATTCCTCAGGTATGTCACATTCTGAATGAGTTTTGGATTTTGGTGCTTCACATCAAATATCTCTAGATTCTTCATCTTTTACTTATGTGTCCCCTTCGCCCTCTATTTCTATTATGACTGTTGATGACACTCTCATGCCCTTAGCAGGTGTTGATTTTGTTATCACACCTCACTTGTCTCTCCCTAATGTTTGTCTTATTTCGAAACTCAGATTAAATTTGCCTCTGTTGGTCAGTTATGTGATTCTGATGATTATTATATACATGATCTGCAATCTTAGAAGCTGATTAGGACAGATCGTAGAGAGAATAGACTATATATTTTGGATGAGTTAAAAGTGTCAGTTGTTGTTGTTGCTGCTGCTAGTGTTGATTTGTCTTCTTTTCATTTGAGTCCTTCCTCTTCTAGTTTTTATTTAAGGCATTCTTGTCTAGTTTGTATTTTTTCTTCTCATTTAAGATATTTGGCATCCATAGAAACTTTAGGAAGTTTACAAACTTGTGATATTTTGATGTATGGATGTAAACTAACAAAATTTTCTGCTTTACCTTTTAATCAAAGTATTTATGTTTCTTCTTTCCCATTTGACTTGATTCATTCTGATGTATGGGGACATTATCCTGTTGCCATAAAAGAAGGGTCTCAATATTATGTTTTTTTATTATTATTATTGATGATCATACTTGTTATTGTTGGGTTTATTTAATGAAGCATCATTCTAAATTCTTTGAGATTTATACAACCTTTCAAACTCTTGTCAAAAATCAACATTCTATTGTTATCAAATGTTTTAGGTGTGATTTGGGTAGGAAATACACGTTTAATAAATTTTGTGAGTTGTTTGCTTTAGATAAAATCATTCACAAAATTTCATGTACAGATACTCCTGAGCAAAATAAAGTTGTTGAAAGAAAACATAGGCACATTGTCGAAATTGCTTGTTCTTTTTTATTGTCTGCTTTTGTTCCTAGTAAGTTTTGGGGAAAAGTTGTTCTTACTGCTATAAGTTTGATTAATACAATTTCATCTTCACATATTTCAGGTTTTTCTTCTTTTGAAAAGTTGCATGGGTATGCCCCTGAATATTCCTCCTTTAGAGCTTTTGGTGTACTTATTTTGTTCTTTATCCTCATGTAAAACACAGTAAGTTGTTCTCTTGATCTACTATTTATGTCTTTCTTGCTTATGGTGAAGGTAAAAAGGGGTATTGTAGTTTTGATCCAATAACTCAGAAACTTTATGTCTCGTCATGATGTCTTTCTCGAGCATATACCTTTCTTTTCTATTCCATCCACTTCTCATAGCTTGAATAGATCTGATTTTATTCATATAAATCCTTTTTTCTAAGGATTATGATAATTTATCATCTCAAGTTTCTGGTACCTCAAATACCCCTCCTCATGTTCGATCAATTTATACTGATCATTTTGCAAGTACTAACACTTTACTCTATGGCACACCTGAAGCTCAATTCTTCTATACAATCCCTCAAGCTCTGTCTAAGATTGTGAATGCACCTCTACATCAATCCAAACATATTCGTAAATCCATAAAGTTATCAGATTTTTCTTATTCTTGTTATTCTTAATAATATACTTCCTTTTTAGCTTCTACTCGTTGTCTCTTTAAGCCCTCTTTCTTTAAAGAGATAATTCTCGATCCTCTTTGACAATAAGCTATGGATGAAGAACTTTCTGCTTTGCATAAGAAAAATACTTAGGATTTGGTTCCTCTACCTTCTGGTAAGAGTGTTGCTGGTTGTCGCTGGGTGTATAAGATCAACACTAATTTTGATAGGACTATGGAGTGATACAAAGTTAGGTTAGTTGCAAAAGGATACTCTTAACAGTATGGTATGGATTATGAGGAGACATTTGCCTCTATTGTAAAAATAACTACTATCCATACTCTTATTACCGTAACTTCGGTTTGTTAGTGACATATCTCTCAACTTGATATTAAAAATGCCTTTTTGAATGGAGATCTTCAAGAAGAAGTTTATATGGCGCCTCTTCCTGGTGTTTCACATGACTCTAAGTATGTTTGTAAGCTTAAGAAAGTATTATATGATCTCAAACAAGCACCTCATGCTTGGTTTGAGAAATTTTATTTTGTGATCTCTTCTCTTGGATTTGTTTTTAGTAGTCATGATTCTACTCTTTTATTAAGTGCACTAATACAGGTCGTATCATTCTGTCTTTATATGTTGATGACATGATTATTACTGGTGATGACATTGATGGTATTTTATTTTTAAAGACAGAGTTGGCTAGACAATTTGAAATGAAGGATTTTAGTTATCTTCGATATTTCCTGGGTATTGAGGTAGCTTACTCACCCAGAGGTTACCTTCTTTCTCAATCGAAATATGTTGCAGATATTCTTGAGCGGGCTAGACTTATTGATAATAAGATTGTAAATACTCTATTTGAGGTTAACATAAGATATTCTTCTTATAATGATTTACCTTTGTCAGATCCAACTTTATACCGTACTCTTGTTAGGAGCTTGGTATATCTCATTATTACTCGTCCAGATATTGCATATGTTATTCATGTTGTTAGTCAGTTTGTTGCTTTTCCTACTATTGTTCATTGGGTAGTTGTTCTTCGTATTTTGCGATACCTTCAGGGTATAGTCTTTTAAAGTCTTTTACTTTCATCCACCTCTTTTTGGAGATGTGTTCATACTCTTATGCTGGCAAAAATAACTAATATTCGTACACTTATTACCATAACTTTGATTTGTTGGTGGCATATCTCTTAACTTGATATTAAAAATGCTTTTTTGAATGGAGATCTTCAAAAAAAAGTTTATATGATGCCTCTTCCTGATGTTTCACATGACTCTAAGTATGTTTGTAAGCTCAAGAAAGTATTATATGATCTCAAACAAGCACCTCATGCTTGGTTTGAGAAATTTTATGTTGTGATCTCTTCTCTTGGATTTGTTTCTAGTAGTCATGATTCAGCTCTTTTATTAAGTGCACTGATGCAAGTCGTATCATTCTATCTTTATTTATTGATGACACGATTATTACTGGTGATGACATTGATGATATTTCATTTTTAAAGACAAAGTTGCCTAGACAATTTGAAATGAAGGATTTAGGCTATCTTTGATATTTCATAGGTATTGAGGTAGCTTACTCACCTAGAGGTTACCTTCTTTCTCAATCAAAATATGTTGTAGATATTCTTGAGCGGGCTAGACTTACTAATAATAAGACTGTAAATACTCTCATTGAGGTTAACATAAGATATTCTTCTTATGATGATTTACCTTTGTCAGATCCAACTTTATACCGTACTCTTGTTGGGAGCTTGGTATATCTCACTATTACTCATCCAGATATTGCATATGTTATTCATGTTATTAGTTAGTTTGTTGCTTCTCCTACTATTGTTCATTGGACAATTGTTCTTCATATTTTACGATACCTATAGTCTTTCAGAGTCTTTTACTTTCATCTACCTCTTCCTTGGAGTTGTGTCCATACTCTAATGTTGATCATGACAGTGATCCTATAAATCGCAAGTCTGTTATTGATTTCTGTACTTTTTATGATTCTCTTATTTCTTGAAAGAGCAAGAAACAATTTATTGTTTCTCAATCTTCAACTGAAACAGAATATAGTGTTATGACATCTACTACCAAAGAGATTGTTTGGTTACTTGCAGATATGAGAGTCTCCCTTTCTCATCATACTTCTATGTATTGTGACAACCAGAGTTCTATTTAGATTGCTCACAACTCGGTTTTTCATGAATGAACTAAGCACATTGAGATCAATTGTCATCTTACTCGTCATCATCTCAAGCATGACACCATTACTTTGCCTTCTATTTCTTGTTCTTCGCAAATTACAAATTTCTTTACCAAATCACATTTCATTTCCTGTTTTTGTTTTCTAGTTGCCAAACTCTCGATGTTTGTAGCTGATGCATCGTGAGTTTGAGGGGAGATGTTAAGAAATATTTTTATTTATTTATTAAAGGTAGAATAGTATTTTTAATTTAGCCTCTATATAATCTCTTTGTATTTAAATTAAAATAATAATTTGAGAATAAAGTGATAAATGAAACCCTAGTCTCCTCCTCTCTTATGGTCGTATTTCTCTTTATTTAATTTGGATTGTTTCATAGGAGGCATATATGGATTCAAGTATATGGTTGAATTGTTCATGGTGGACCTATAAAGATCACCTAATGAAACAAAAAGGTCAAGCATGTCAAAGAACTATCTCAACCTAAAAGCTTAAGCTATTAAGTAAGGTCTCAAGATATGATTTATATTATTCTTTAACACATCCCCTCAAGTAAAAATTGTTTGTGCTTAGAACTTGCACAGACTCACACTACCTTGTGCTTAATTTTTATCAAATAAATAGAGATGGTGAGATTCGAATTTGTGATCGCTTGGTCATCAAGACTCTGATACCATGTCAAAGAACCATCTCAACCCAATAGCTTAAGCTATTGGGTGAGGTCCTAACACATGATTTATATTATTCTCTAATAAAGCACACATACCATATATGCAATTCCTTGTCCTTAATATTAGCTTTGATTGGATAATAATTGACATTAATAAAGTTAAATAACATACCAATACTGTTACGCAAGGGCCCTGACTTTGCTGAATCAAATCTTCATCGATCAATGAAACCTTGTGTGTTGCTTTAATATTTTGGCCACTACAGTAAAAATTATAATGGACAAGTAAAAAAACTGAGAAAATGATTAGCATTTTTTTGGATATAATGGAAGGGAAAGTTTATATTTCTTCTTAACACTTTAATAATAAATATCACTACAATCTCCAAACCTCCCATATTGTATCGCTCAATAGGGTATAGGGTAGCAACCATTTGTTGAGTAATATACTAAAAACTTGTCGGCTGAATTACGTTTATAGATCACCTTAAAAGTTTCATCAAGAACCATACCATCCTTTAATTTGCACAAGGAAAAGGGAACACTATAATCATGATGAGGGCAAAGTGTCTTGTAAGAGTTGTCAGATACGCTAATGGAATTCATAAATAAAATTCAGAGCTACATGGAATAAAATTACGTCAACAATTTATTGCAACAATGTGAATAAGGTCTTAGATGTATTTTTTTAGTTTAACGTGGGTGTTCGGATCAACTTACACGAGATTATCTTTCTTTTTAACATATCATAGAAGCAATTTCTATCCATTCATGCTTTCCAAAATTGCATTATCTCAATCTATTCAAAGACTTGTTAATTCCACTTCAATGAATCTTTAATGAAAGGTAATAAAGGGTTTAAAACTGTAAAGGTAATGCCTCAAGCCAATATGTTATGAGAAGATCTATATTTATAGAGAATAGATTCATTGTATTTATACAATCATATAAATAGAAACAAATATACAGAGAAAGTAGATAACTAAGACTCTGGAGAATCACCACTATCTTGGCAATAGTTGTGGAGAATATCTTGGTTATAATTATGGAGTAATATCTTGTTGACAATCAGAGAAATCAGAGTTTCCTCTAACATCCCCTCTCTATGTTGTCGTGGCAGAGAAAAGGGAAACACACAACTTGCCATGATCCAAGAAAAATAGTAATCTGGCCACTCTTTTTATAAAGACATCAACTAACTGAAGGTGTGAGGGGACAAAACCAAGAGTAAGAACTTTTTGAGAAACAAGTTCACGAACAAAATGATAGCCAATATCAATATGTTTGGAATGAGATTTGGTGATTGGATTGATAGCAATAAAAATGGCACTGTTGTTGTCACATAGGAGTCTTAGAGGAGAGGAGAGGGTGATTTTGAGTTCTCGTAGAAGTTGAAAAGTGTCCAAGAGAGTTCGGCAGCCATAGAGGCAAGTGCACGATACTCAGCTTTAGTATTAGATCATGCAACAACAATTTGCTTTTTAAAGCAATATGAAATTAAGTTGTTGTCGAAATATACAGCAAACCCAGTTGCTGAACATCGAGTGTCATGAGGACAACAAGCCTAATCAGCATCAGAAATAGCCGAGCAAAGTTCGAGAAGAATCATGAGAGAGTTGTCGACCCTAATGTCAGGTGCCTTTGACATAGCGTGAAATACGCTTCAAGGCTCGATAGAGTTGACAATATAGGATAAATTCGGTCTAGTAAGAGTCAAATATTGTAATGCACTAGCTAGAGAGCGAAACTGTTTAGCATCAGAATAAGCAGTACCAGAATTGCTTAGATGAGATTCCACCACAAAAGGAGTTGATTTGGCTTGCAGTCCACCATAACTGCATGATTTAACGGATCAAGTGCATATTTAGCTTGGCTAAGATAAAAACCCTTATCATGTTTAACGACCTCAATCCTCAAAAAATAGTGTAACTCACCGAGGTCTTTCATGGAAAATTCCTTGGCCAGATAAATAATAAAAGAACTCAGCATAAAAGAACTGCTTGCTTCTTATTATATTCATATCATCAACATAGAGGAGCAAATAGATAACAACAGAAGAAGTAAGATATATAAATAGAGAGGAATCAACACTACTAGCAGCAAACCCAATACTAAGCAAGATCTGACTAAATCGTTGAAACCATGCATGAGGGGCCTGTTTAAGGCCATAAAGAGCACCTTGTGAGCGACAAACATGACTTGGGAATTGTGGATCAATATAGCATGTTTTAGAAGAGGGACCTGACGCTGGCAAGGGAGAGGCATGTTTTGCACGTCCAGAAAAATAGCCACGCTGGACAACCATAGCCGACTGATAGGAAGAATCACCAGAGAGTGATCGAGAAAAAACTCATGGCTGAGAGCTTTGGGAACCAAATTAGCAAAGGAGGGCAGTGGCAACTGAGACAACATGGGTGTGGAAAAAATTTTAAAACCCGATCCAAGTCCACAGAGAAACCAATGAACCTTATCGGTGTCATCAACTGATTTACCAATAGCACTAAGCTGATCACACAATGATCGAAAGGAACGTGCATATTCAGCAAAACCAAACAATGTTTTTTTTTTGTTTTTATATCTTAAAATTTGTTAACGAAAAAAAAATATAAATCGCAAAATAATTCCTTTTCCTTTACGTAATTTTTTTTTATGGTTACAAAGCAAAGGCTTTTAACCTTAGGCCTTTTGGGTGGGAAGACATATGTGTTGCTGAAGCTACCAGCTCGTTCTGCCTCCTTTTTGAGTTTTCAAAATCATTGCAATTAGTTAGGTTTTTTTTTTTATGTTTCAAAAACTAGAGATTTTGCCTCAAACATCTACTAGTTTAATTATGATAACTATGGAGGCAAATGAGCAAAGAACGCAAGCTACGAAGGATTTTTTTTAGTAAAGGCCTCCTTAGTGCCAAGACAATTACTACTTTAATTTTCAATGCCTTGAGGAGGAGGATCTCAAAAGACGGACCTGAGATAATAAGTTCTTGAACTAATAAAATCACACTTACAAGGTTATTTTGCAATCCTTGAACATGCATGGAATGAAAGGATTTAAGCCTACAAGGAAGAGGAGTGGTAAAACCATCAAAACAAAAACCATTTCTATTCAGCCGAATCATCAACAAGTAATTACTATAAAGCTGACGGACCAATTAGGACAGTTACTGTTTTTCTTAGCATTAGAGTGAAACCAGACTTTGGGATCTTGGCATGAAGAAACTTTGCTTGAGGTTAGGGAGTACCGTTCTCTCTTCCACACCGTATGAGCATTGGGACAAACCTGAGAGCATAGACAATATCCTCCAGGGTGGACCTGTTGGGGGATAAGGCGGGGTTGAGTGAGAGGCTTCGATGCGAAACAAAGTCTATTTGTCCTCATTATTTTGAGTTTGTCGAAGGTAAATATACTTCTAGGATTCACCAAAACTAACTTAAGAACTAGAATACTCAAGAACAAGTTTAAGAACAGAGAACAGAGAAAGGAGAAGAATGAGGGTTTTTTATTTTATTTTGATGAAGTCCAATATATTAAAGAAGAAGAAACCAGCAAAACACAGGGAAGGAAACAATACAACAACATAAAACACAAGGAAGAAACACCTGAAACTTATAAAAGGAATCAACTCCTTGTCTCATAACCAAGAATGCACTCATGATTTCTCGAGAGATCCATACCCATGTGAATGAAGGAGCTATAGAAGGATCAAATCCAACCACTAATGTGTTTGGCACCAAAAAAAATATTAACCCAAGAGTATATTTTGTCGGTGATTGGCAATGACATTTGGAGTAATTTTATTCCAACCCTTTGTAAAATATTAACGGAAGAATTTCACCAATGATGTAACCTAATTTTTGCTCATTAGCTTTTAATTTAATTTTACAGGGTTTAAAATGTAAAATTAAAATATTAGAGATTTATTTCGATGAAAAATGTGATTTGTCAGCTTGTGTGAAAACTAGGAACTATAATGTGTTTTTGTCATTTTATCCTTATCTTCAAGATAATCCTTATATTCAAGATAATGATAGATATCTGTTTTCGAATTTGATTTTTATCAAATTCAAAATTCAAAGAAGAGAATGAGTTTGATTGAAACTTTATTTTCCACACGCGATGAGACTCTTGCACTATAAATATAGATCTCAATAAATGCAAAAAAGGAAAAAAAACCCTAGAGGGGGACAATCCCAAGAAACCCCAGGGGAGAGGCCATTACCAAAAACCCTAAAAAAAAAAACATAAAACAGAAGAAAGGAGGGGCGGCGAACCCTAAACTAGCCCCCAGCCCCTTTCTTGTTTTTTTTTTTGTTCTAGCCCGGCCTCTAGGAACCTCCATATAGCAAAGCCTCCCCCAGCATCCCTGATTGATGTCCACCTCAACAGCACCAAGCCACACCTTTTTCTTCTCAGCCGCTACCTGTAAA
>Ga0307511_10005980_pt1 | contig 12291 bp, 14 predicted proteins | sample 13_EM_MG_FD_200266 | JGI IMG/M metagenome (GOLD analysis project Ga0307511, IMG submission 200266) | Populus trichocarpa ectomycorrhiza microbial communities from riparian zone in the Pacific Northwest, United States - 13_EM | ecosystem: Host-associated > Plants > Roots > Unclassified | place...
GGTCGAATCGAGGGGAGGAACGTGGGTTCCGGTGTGCCAAATAAGGAAGTTTGATCGATTAGTCAGCAGCAGCTGCAGCTGCAGCTGCGGCATTCGCTGCAACCGTGAACACCCCTACTATGTAAAGGTGCGTTCCCTCGTCTCAAAGACTCAAAATCGTGGGTCCGGCGTACCAGAAAATGCTTCTTTGTAAACACCGAGTCCTATATTCGGGGTTGTGGAAGTGGTTGTTCTACGCAGCATGCCCGCGCCGGTTGTTAGCTGGTTACCTACCCGCATGTCGTGGCGGCCGCGAGTGGTTGGATCAGACCCTTTTCTTGAGTTGGCGTTGGGTCGTTCGCTGGTCGCTGGTCACAATCGTCTGTATTGCTGTGAAGATATCGAGCGGAGAGAAGGTGGGAGACTCCAGGAGGGTTCTACAGCTACGGGTAGGGTATTTCGTGGATTGGAATCGGAAGCAGAGTGTTGCTCGGAGATGAAGTCGTGGACTTGTCCCATTGTGAGTCGGTCGTCCCATTTAATAGACCAACAACGCAACATGATCCTCCATAAACGGTCCGGTACGCAGCTCTTTGGATCCGGTCCATCTGGTCGAGGCGGATGCCAGGCCCCAGCGATCCTCGCGTCGAAGACTGCGGCATCAGTGGTGAGGTTATAAAACGGCAATTTCTCCGTGATACATCCGAGCATCAGCATCCCGAATGAGAATGTATCAGAACCTGTCGTTACGGGGGCATTGCCGTCTTCGATGAACTCGGGGGCTATATATCTGACAGCACCCTCGGGCACGTTACTCAGGATTGTGTTTTCGGTACTGTGCTCCACGATCCCCGTCATCCCGAAGTCACAAATCTGTGGTTCACCCTTCCCAATGTGTTGTCAGCTTCCAGTTTAAAGGTTGTGATTATGCGATTTACCTTGTCAGAAATGAGCACATTCGCCTGCAGGGGTTTAGTCAATGGGTTTCCACAGGGGGCGCGAAACTCTTACGCATTTTACTGTGCAAGTAGTCAAATCGTATTTACTTGTCAAATTTCTGTGGGACTCACCATTCCCGTGCACAAAGCCCTGTGAGTGGAGGTATGCCAGGCCAGTTGCAGAGCCGCACAACTAAATCGTGATGAGTGCTAGTGAGGCTCCATTCCCTTGCATAGTTGTGATTAGCCTACCAGATGGTATTTATTTGCGTCGGTGTTACCTTGAACGTAGTCGAATAGATTTCCGTTTTCCTGCCACGGCGATACCTGACAAACTTGAATTGGCCTCGTTTTATCGTATCCAGTGGTCCACTCACCATTTCGAGGCACCCCCCGGGATCTGTAACCGTTCCTATACAACCATTGGAATATTTCGAGGGATGGGACGGGAGTTATACACACCATAAAACGGCAGGAGGTTTTGATGTTGGAGCTCTACCAAACGTGGGAGCTCGCGTTTTAATCTCTAATAACCGTGGGGGAGACGTGAGGAAGCAGCGTAGAGACGATCCGCAAAGCTCAAACCTCCCGCGCCTCCTCTGACGATTTCGGGCCTCGAAGTGCTTTCAAAGCGACCTACGAAGGGTCGCATCAGCGGGGTAGGAATGATGGGGCTCAAACTCACCCTCTCCTCCGTTTCTTCCCCGCCGCCTTGTCCCAGACTACGTTTCTTCCATCGCCCTTCCCAAACTTCCCAATACGGGCCACTCGCATAAGCACAACTCCCTTGCCTCACGACCTCCCCATCCAGTCGCTTGACGGGTGGCACTCCATCGGCTTCAGCCAACCGACTCTCTTGATTCCTGGATGTTACGACGCGGCGCTGGGGTGGTGTGTTGACTTGAACCCTGTGGATTTCGGCCATCTGGCTAAAAGTGTGCGCGAAATAGGAGGGGAGAAAACTGACCATGTATTATGGGAGGAACCACACGTTATATGCAATCACATCGGTGGGCTTGTAGGCGGTGCTTAAGAAGCAGCAAACAAAGAAGTCTGACCTGGCCATGGAGGTCGACCATGGAAAAGGTTGACTGTGGTAGCTAGCGGCTGTGTGGATAGCACAACGGTCACACCTTGGCAAGGAATTTCAACGCTAGCGTTGCCATTGGCAATTTTTGGTGGAAAAAACGGTGGGCCTCGCTTATGGGGGGGATGGATCGTACTAACGCACAGTCAGCATGGAGGGAGCGGACGAGGAACACGGACTAACCCTGGTAACGGATCCCTTGTGTGGCGGTGTTTGTGGACCTGACAAACACGTCGCTATAGGTCCCCCAGGGAGGCCGGTGAGTCCGCGCCATGGTCCAACGCGATCCCGAATGGAACGCCAGAAACTCTGGTACAGATGCCACCGTTTTTGCGAGCCCCGAGGAGACTCAGGTACATCGGTCGACGAACGCGATTTTGTTGGGAGTCGGTTGCGGGTGACATCATTGCGGGTTGAAGCGAACCATGTGAAGCTGGCCAGTGAGAAACTCGACCGTAGGGAAGCACCCTTCCGGGCCTACCGGGGTGCCTCTTGAGGGTCACGGCGCCGGGCCCTCTGACCTCAGGCCCCATGCCCCATTGTTTCCCGAATCCCCCCACGGGTCACGTCCACAGGCCGTTGTAGCCACGGATGCGAAAGCGTATGATTAAATTTGGGTCCTCTTGTCCTTTGTGAGTCAATCCACTGATCGTGGATTATGTCCACGGTCTCGAGACGCAATAACCGGTGCTCGGCACCTTACTACCTTAGCGAGTTTGAAAACGTTAACAAACCGTGGACCAGGGAACACAAAGCAGAACCTCCCTATAATCGTGAGTACCCCGTGCCGGTGCCACCGATTGTCACGAGGTGTTGTATGCACGGCAAACGGGACAAAAGAGGGGAAATGGTCTAAACAATAGAAGGTGAGCACGTCCACGGGGTTCCACGGCTACAAGTACAGTGGATTGTACAGTGGATTGCAAATGCAGGATACCTCGTGGGTCGAAATGGGGGGCGGAGGAGGGCAAGCTGCATTTGGCCGTGAGGCTCTAGCTTGGATCCGAGGCCGAGATTTCCGAATATAGATGTGGACCAGTATTCGTTCCGATGGAGGCGGACAAGGGAAAACGGGCCATCTGAGTTTAGAAACCTTCTCCGCCACGCACATTGTTATAAGCACCGTATGGAGTCCACGGCGGTGGGACTTTGGAGGAATTACGCTGGAAAAGGTGAGAGGGATTGAACCGTAACGTGCAGAGAAGAACAGACCTCTGGCGGATAGCGTGGTCATGGGACCAACGTCCCGTTCCACTGGGGACTTTTCGTTCCACTCCAGGAGGACACTGGACGGGATTACGTTTATGAAACCCTCGCTGGGCTTCCGATGCCCCTTCAGCACGCATTCACTGAAGGTCATGTTCACAACGAAGACAGCGGAAGACGCGGGGATCGCCCGCTGTGATAGCAGCGAAAGACTCTCGTAGACCTTGAACAGACCCGTGATCAGCGCCGTGGGAGCCTGGGAGGGGCCAATCTCGGGCCGATCCCATCCCGTTCCGGTCATCAATTTCTGTCCTGGGCTGGCAATGTCAAGCACCAAACTAGATGTGTGGCCGCCGTGCCCCCCCCCCGCGACGAGGCCAACGGGTGCCCGTACCGAATACTCTAGTCTCCTCCACCGAACTGCGATAACGATTCCTTCCGCTGGCTGGAAACTCAGGCGATATCTGAAAGCTGGGTGGATTGTACCCACTGAAACAACTAACCAGTTCCGGTAGTTTGAGCTCCTGTAACAGGTGCGAGCGCACATTCAGGTCGACGCGGGTGCGTCCAGTAAGCAGAGAACGACGACGATCGTCCGAAACGTCACCCATGTCTGTCTCCCTCGGTCCCGTTCGTTTTCCCCATTCTAGATGTCCGTACCTTCTCTCGATCCCGTCCAGCCTACAAAATTCACCCGCGAGGTGTCCCACATATACATGGCCACATCCCCCGCTTTCTCGTCGACCCTGCTCCCAGACCACCCAGAAAATTCCCCAAAAATTCCATTGCGACCCTCCTTTTTTTTCCTGGTTCGCCAGCATCGTCAACAGGCACCCGTTCTTGTCGGCTGTCTTCTTCTACGTGGTCTCAACGGATTTTGTTGCCGGTGTCGCCAAGTCGTCCTACGATCGGGGTAGGGGAGATACAGATGTCAGTTACAGGCACAAAGATGATGGTGTGAGTTTTTCTTTGGTGGCATTAGCCCTAGTTAGGTTTGAACTGACGCGGCATGCCACAGCTTGCGATCCTAAGAATCGGTTATCGGACAGACACCACCACTAAAATGTTCTCGATCTCATGGGCAGTCGAGGGGTGCGGGACATATGCACAATCCGCCTACTACAATCCCTTTCCGTTCCCTCAAATAATAGGATATGACATGTGGGACTGAGAGGTGGATGTATATTTCAACGAGTGGGTACATATTTGATTCCGGTGTTCCCAATTTACCTACTCGCAACCGAAAGTGCATCCAAGCCAACCTTCCCAAATGACCCAGGGAGTGTCCCGTTTTCCCCAATATATGACCCGACATTGTACAGCGGGTTGCGAAACGATAGACCGCTTTTCGAAAAACCAGGACAGGATTTTTTTGTTTATGCCGTAACGTATAAACAAAGATTTTGAGTGCAGAATCAGAGCGGGGATCAACAGAGTTGATAGGCGCTTGGTGGACGTTGTTTTCTGCCAGGCCTTTCTAATGCCCTACAATCCCAGTACCTATGCCAAATGACGCCCCAAACTGGTGGATCAGCACGGCTGTACGACCCATACTTCTAGTTCCGACTCCGGGGGTGTACAGGAGGGTGTTGAGGGCGTAAGATCCCCACCACTTGAAGGAGAAAATCTTTGTTTACATGTTACGGCATAAACAAAGAAATCCTGTCCTGTTTTTTCAAAAACCGGTCTATCGTTTCGCAACCAGCTGTAAGTTCCACGTACTAGCTGGCTCGTCTCACCGATCGTGTGAAGAAGGTGAAGTCCCGGCAGAGCCCCGGTGAGGACCCGTATTTGGCAGCTCTACCGAAAGGGTACGAGGCCGCACAGCGAAGGGACGACCGGTGCCGAGCATGCCGAGGCACTTCCGACTCCTTGTTCCGAGACCAGAGCCCCCAGAGATCTATAGGAAACTTAACTAAACATGGTGCCCTAGCGTTGTACATGTAGGGGACGGTGCGGGGACAATTTTGGGGCGTTCGGAATGAGTAAAACGAGTGCGCACAGCGAATCGAACGGTGGATGGGAAAAACGCAGGCCGGCATGGTCGGCGTCACAGGTCCTCACCGGGACTCTGCCAGGACTTCACCGGTCAAGCTTCACCTTCTTCACACATCGGTGAGACGAGCTGGCTCGTCTCACTTAGAATTGAGCACGCCTAATGGACGTCTATTCGTTTCGGTATTTGTTTCAAACGGTCTCAAATAAATTGGCTCGAATAGACCTAATGCACAACCTTCTAGACTACTGGCGACGGATATTCGGCTGGCTCAGGGCCCGACTCCCTCCGGCTCCGGATCCGGGTTTGTGCCGAGGCCAAGCTGGTGCCGGGACCGAGGGGGACCGGAAGTGATCGGACGCCGGGCAAGTCGGGATGGAGCGTGGCTCTTGGCCAATTAGTACAAATACGCTCCCAACGCAACGCCCCCCCCCCCATCTCTTTCTCTACCCACTACCCCCACTACCCCCACCGTATAATTCGTTTCACCATGAATGATTATCTATCAAATAACAGCGGTGAGTGTACCAGTGTCCGTCGTCTATGTATAGACGCTAATCATTTCATCCAGATGACAACTGGACTTGGTCGGAACAGAAAAAGAGCGAGTGGAAAGTATGTGGACAGGACGACGGGTATCAACAATTCTACCAGCACTGCCGCAATGGCGGTGCCGAGTTCCGCAACACTTTTCCCTACGAGCTATCGCTTGGGACATGGCCAGATGGTTCCACCCTCCTACCCTTTCACCAGGAAGACACGCCACGAGGCCAGATTCTCATCACCAAATCATACGACAAATTGTTCAACCGCATGAAGGCTTATCGCGCGGCTGGGGGCCGAGGGATGGTGCTCACTGGCCAGCCTGGCACAGGTACGTTTTTGTGGCTGGATCCGCACCCCGCCCGATGTCTCACCATATCCATTCTCTAGGAAAGTCGACTTTTCTTAAGTACGCGCTCGCTCGGTTGCTTTCAGAACAAGAGGTCGTGCTCCTGTGCGACAACCTTCACGCCTACCTTTTCTACCGTGGCACGGCGTACTTTCAACACGCATCGCTTGGCTTCTTGGGTCTTCCTGTTCACAAAGAGCACCCGACTCGTGCCGTGTGGACACCGATCGATGTAGACTACCAAACCCATGGTCCCCCTATCCGTGCGGGTATCTGGCCGATCCAGGCGTCTTCTCCGAAACCTACTCGGTGGAAGTCGTGGGTTAAGCAATTGGATGGCGCTCTGTGGGGGATGCCTCTCTGGAGTTTGAAAGAGTTGATCCGAGGGTACGCCTTTAGCTCGTTCTACCGTCCACTCCGAGGTTCATCGCTAATTCTCCTGCATCTTCGCAGCATACCCTTTTCGCCTAACTACAATACACTTCAGCGCATATTGGAAGAACACCTCTCGCAACCTGATGGGTTGACAGCCCCTGATACGGGTGACCCTAAAGTTGACGCCATACTGGAGATTCTCCACCGGGAGATGGAGAGGGAGAAGGTGGCGGCGGCCGCGGCTGCTGCGGTGGAGGCGGAGGAGGCCGCGGCTGTTGCGGTGGAGGCGGAGGAGGCCGCGGCGGCGGGGGAGGAGGAGGAGGAGGTGGTGATGGAGCAGTATTCTGGCGAGTTGGGGGACGACACAGCCATGGATCAAGACCAAGACATGGTTAACCAAGTCGACCAAGCACCACCTCAGCGTCCGGTTCCTAAGGAGAAGATGGATCATGCGCTCGAGATCTTGGTCCGCACCGCAACGGAGGAGTTTTGCTTTATCCCTCGTGACGTTTACAGAGGCATCCTCGATCTTCCCGAAGCGAGGGGGATCAACGCTGGAGCACTGAACGTACTCGACTATTCCAAGCTACAGACGCTCATCAAGGCGTTCACATCCGACAAAGAACTCGATCTAGTCTCGCACCGCCTGGTCGTCGTGTTCCCTACCGAAAACAGGACTACCAGCGACGTGTGGAAGGTTGATTTCAAATCCATTCAGGTCGCAGAGCTTGCGGTGAAGGCGATGCGAAAGGAAACGGATGCTTATCAACGAGATATATTCAATGGCCTCCGCGGACTCCCAGACGGCTCCGTTTTGGCAGGGCGGATCTTCGAGGAGATAGCACATCGCGTGTTCTGTGAGGGGACTGCCCTGCGGTGTTATGCCACGACCTCGAACACCGAGAAGATCGAGCCTCCCCCGACCTTCTACGCCTCCACTGTTCTCTCCCCGCAACTATCCCCAATCTCCGGCCCCCGGGATTACGTACCAGTTGACTTCAAGGGCGAGCTCAGTAATGTGACCCTGGACGGCGCCAAATACTATATTCCAACTATGTCCAACCACCCTCTCTTCGACTCGTTCATTATCGATGCCAAATCACGCCCCGCCGTAATCTCCATTTTCCAGATCACTATCGCCTCAAAGCATGAAGGATCGTCTATGGGCTACCTCCACGTTCGACGGCTCAAAACCCATGTGCGCCAGCTCTTCAGGGAGAAGGGTCTCCGTACACTACCCGACATCAAAGTCCGGTACTTTCTGGTCTGCCCCGAGGATGGGCTGTCGCGAGAGTGGCAGATGCCCACTGGTTGGGGAAAAGGTAAGAAGAACACTCACCGAGGGGACGTTTTCTGTATATATATTCCATCTCCGCGCCTCATGGTACGTCACATATGTTCGCTCCTTTCGTCACCTAACCGAATCACGGCCGGATGTAGGCTGCCAGTGAGAGGTCCCGATCTGCCTTCGATATTCCAGAACTTGTGCCCCCGGTTGCAAGAAAAAATATCTCTGGCGCTTAATCACGACTGTCGGGTCGATCTTGACTCATTGTACATGCCTTTCCTGTGTGCCTCACCCTTGTCCTTGTTCCCTCCCCTTCCACTCCCGTCATCTTAGTTCGCTCCTCTGTGTCCACTGACCCTGTTCACACTCTGATCCTTTGCAATTGTTTTATACGACACCGTCTATGTAATTCTTCCTTGTACAATGATTGATACGATAGTCCGTTCATCATCGCACTGCCACCCCTACCTGCGTGACCAGAGCTGCCAAGGCCTGTTTGCTTTACCTCCCCGCTCTCTAGGTGGCCCCGCGTGGCCCACTCGTGCTCTGGCAATAGAAAAATGCCGACACGTTGGGTAAAACCTTGCTTGCCAAACATGCGGGAGTGGCCCACTGGATTCCAAGATCTGGGCTTGGGATTGGGGACAGCGTGCTCGACGGTTGGGGCTGTGAGCTGAGGCTGAATCGCTTCCGGACTCTAAACATCTCCGGAATTGTGTCTCCCTCACTTTCCCCTCCACTCGTTGCTAGTCACGGTCGAATTCACCACCGCCTACGCTCTCGGATTCTTTGTGTTCTTGTATTATGTTTTGAATTTATGGTTCGTGCGGAACTGGCCGCGTTAAGCTCGGTCCATCCTTTATCTGGGACAAGCCCTGGACGACGCACGCTAATCAGTGGAGCCTCGACCGTTGGGAAACGCACCCGGGAGATAAAATACATTACGCCCGGTGCAGATAAATTTTGGAGGGACAAACACGCAGGTGTTGTCCCAGCCGCGAGAAATTCTCATGCTGACGTCGAGCACAGGGTACAAGATGTACGGCCGGGATGTCATACGCGAGGTACGTTGCTGTATTTTGCCGAGGTCCAAGAATAGGTATTTCCTTTCGAATAAGGCGTAGGGCCGGCGAACGGCAGAGCCCGGGACCGTCTGCATGTGCGAAGGGGGTTACACGACGGTCTGCCAGAGCTTGAAGCTGGCACTTTCGCTCCCCTCGTGGTGGGGAGCGCATGAATTCTAAGAAATTTTGAGTAGACAGATTGTTTCTCGATACATATGTGAAATGTAATGTCCCGCTAATAAAATTACTTCACACAATGAAATCGAGTGATCCAGTGGGCCTCCTCAACTTTCAAATGTTGAAGGTCTGATCGGCCACTGTGGGTCTCGGGTCGAATCCTGACACCGGGGTATCATTGTTCATTCATCTCGTTCCTCTACAGTATAGGGTTCTGGTATGGAGGGATCTCGAGTTTGTGAACGAGAACTGGGGAAACTTGAGAAGTTCCGGAAGAGAAATCGAGGAGGACAACGACGGGAAACTGTTCGATAAACGCAGGAATGGATATGGCGGACCGCGGTCATGGGCGAGAAGAGTCAAACCGCATGATTCCCGGGCAAACCTGGAAGGTCCACGATTGGATGCCACGGACTTGGCGGAAATAAGGGTTTTGGCTGACAAGGCTTTTAAAAAAGTCGCCAAGACCCTGGACCTTTTAGGTCCCGGGAATTTGATCGATGCGAACGAGGAGTTACTGGAAAACGGAGAGCAAAGACTTGGAGAGGTCGAGCTCATTGGTACGTGGCCAGCACTTACGTAGACACTTGGTTCAAACAATCCTAACGGAACAACATCTAATACAGATAGAGTAGCTCCTTCAATTTTTCCTGGGGATAAGTCCACGACGGGACCGCGAAGTGTACGCCAATTTAAAGCGCCCACCAGATGGTGATTGTGTTCCTTGTGTTCATTCCCACTTCCAACTTCCGATCCGTCCACCGTGTTCTCATTCTGCTGTGTCCCCATGGCGGGAGACGGCGTTTAAAAAGTGTCTACGGCGGTAATGGCCTGGTTCTTAGACGCTTTCGAAGCAAAAAAGCGTCGCGGTATGTCGAGTAGAGCCTTCCGAGTCAACGCGTAAGTCGCACGTTTGGTCTAGGGCTCGACGTGGTCTCTGACGGAATCTCTGGCCTGAAGCTTGAAGGTGTAGTTCGGCGTCACGAGCTCTCGGCTTGATTTCTGGAGGGTGGATTACTCCTGGGCTGCACATTCCCCGTGAAGGTCCGGTCGTGGGTTGTGGGTTCCCCGTCAAAACAACCTCAATACACCCGCAAACGCTAACATGGTCAAACCGGCGCCGTGCCGGCAATCCAACGGTGGGCGACAGCCTCATGTCGTCGCGATTTGAACAATACGACGGACACCCTTCATCCCCTCGCGTCTCATAAACGACGTCAACGTTATGTCTGTTGTTCTTCGAAAACGACCCCCGTCAAGCGGTGGTATACCAATCGAACCGAATTCTTGTAAAAACCTACGCTCTCATTTCCGCCTTCTCGAACCCGCTGATGACCCACAGCCAAGAAACAACGGTTCATCGATGCCGTCAAGATGTTATTGGACATCACAAAGGAATCTTCCGATGCATTTCCACCCCTCAAGTCGTGTTTAGGAGCCATCAACGCGCTGATCAAGCACTACGATGTGTGTCGGTATCAAACAGCCCCTCTATCTCCACTAACGAGCGCCGATTAGTAATATAACGACGTAAAAGACAAGCTCAATGATCTTATCCCGTGGTTGAAGAAGTTGCAGCAGAGATTAGCGAAAGTTAACCCTGATGACGATCGCGAAGAGGTCGAGAGGCGATCACAACTGGCGAAGTTTGCACACTGCCTGGAACCTTTTTCCTAACCAAAGTAACCTTGAATAGGTCGTTGGAAGACGTTGGGAAGCGATCACTAGCATTATCGGAAAAGGGAAAGGTCGCTCGGGCCCTCGATAAGAGGCAAGATTCGCAGGGGGTGATCAAACTCGTAGAAAAGCTCAGGCAAGCCATCCTCGAGTATCAGGTCGGTGCCAGAAACCATCACGGTCGAAAATTGTTGACAGGTGGAGCAGGTATCACAGCAGTCGATATACAACCAGGTCGTTCAGTTGACCGCGAGTTTCTACACCCTATCTCCGAACTCGAGACTCAGCGGTCGGTCGGTCGATTCAAGTCATCCTTCGATGTGCTTTTGAAACTGCATCAGGTAAGAGGGCGGATACATGGCCCAAGACACCAAATAACGCGTGTACAGAAAATACCCGTCAAGAGCAAGATAGAATCTATGCGCGCACGGCTGGACCGGCTTGGAGCGGAAGGGGATACCGCGAGGAACGCTGACGAGCTCAGGCGCCGGAAACGTTTGTTCGAGTGCGTGTTCTCCATCCGCCTCCAACGACCGCCCACGCTAACCTGGTATCAGAGCTCTCGAGGTGATCAAGGACAAATTAGAGCTACTATCTGATCGCTCCGCTGCCGCCGATTACACGGAGAACGAAGGGGACGTGGCCGTCGCGTGCAATCTTGCAGATGACCTCAGAGATGTCATAGTCGAATATCAGGTCAGCACCAATATCTAAAAAACGCAGGCGGTTCATTTAAGATGAGGTTCATAGTTTGCCCAGCAGAAAGCAATCTACGACCAAAACTGTGGATTAATTGTGAGTCGTAGGATCCACGTTTAAAGAAGGCGCCAGATCTTAATCGTCGTTTGCAGGACGCTGGTCAGACTTAGCTCCACTCTTGATTGGCACGGGCTCATGTCTCGACAGCTGAGTTGTCGGTACTGAACGGCTGCCGTCGTGCCGGAGGGGTCGAGTTCCGACATGGCGATCGACATGGTTGCCTCAAAGGGACTCGGGACGCTGTCTTGGACGACATAGAGTCGTGGTCCAAAGACTACAATATGTCCCCGGTCTACTGGTTGAACGAGCTTGCCGGGACCGGCAAGCCCACGATTGCTCAGACCATTGCTGAGCGCATCTTCGCCGATGGGAGACTAGGAGCGTCCTTCTTCTGTTCACGCGATTTCAAAGACCGCAGGGACATCCACTACATTCTTCCTACTCTCGCCTTCCAACTCGCCCACAAATACCCCAACTTCTGATCAATCCTCGTCCCTCTCCTCCAATCGAATCCAGACATTGTACACGAGTCACTCTACAATCAGATGGAGACATTGATTGTTGAACGGGCGCGAAGCGCCCGGTCGACGGCGTCAACCGGTCCGACAGTGACCGTCCGGATCACGCTTATTAGCGACCCGGATACCCGGATTGATGGCGCCTTAATGGCTGCCTCCATTATGTCACGTGTGCCCTTAAGGCACCAAGCACGACCAAACATGGTCTGTGCGCATTATGTAGTATGTATAAATACGATGGCTCTGCCGCTATGCAATACATCACTTCTCTCTCCTCTTCCACCATCTCCTCTACTCACCAAGCCTCCCTCTCCTCTCACCCCAGGTAAGACTTA
>Ga0307511_10005982_pt1 | contig 12289 bp, 12 predicted proteins | sample 13_EM_MG_FD_200266 | JGI IMG/M metagenome (GOLD analysis project Ga0307511, IMG submission 200266) | Populus trichocarpa ectomycorrhiza microbial communities from riparian zone in the Pacific Northwest, United States - 13_EM | ecosystem: Host-associated > Plants > Roots > Unclassified | place...
TGCCTTCTTCTCTCGAGACAACTCCTTCTTCCAAGTCCAAATCGATATCGATTTACCCCAGACGAATCAAACCCTGGGCGGCCCTTACAGGCAGGACAAGGGCAAGGCTCGAGCTGATCCTCCACAGCTCTCTGCCATCCCGTGTCAGCAGACACCACAACCACCATCACGACAACCCTCGCCTTCCTCTTCCTCCTGGAACGTCTCCCCTCCATCCCAACACCAGTCACCGAGCGAATGTTGGAGGGCGCAACTTCCGCCCCAGCGGACGAAGCCACACCGTTCAACGACTATTCCAATAAACCCCCTTCCCGTCGCCGCCGGCCCGCCAAACGGTCATCCCATGGCTCAGTACCAAGTGTCGGGACACCATTCTTAATACCCCTACCCTCCACCCGAGTTGAGGCACAAGTCTCCCACGACCGTCGATAACGACGCTTGGCGGCACCCAACACCCTACTCCGAGCGAAGGAGAGCCGGGAAGGGGTCGAGGAGGAAAGGTGATTGATGTGGATACGACTTGTCCCTGATTTCACAAGACATCCTACCTTTCTCGTCCCGCAATTCCTTTTTTTTCCTGCTGTCCCCGCACTTTTCCGTGCTGATTATCGATTACGGTATGCAATATGAATTGTGTTGGCCTGCACCGCCTAATTACTCGCACACGAAGGGGTCGTGGTTTACGTTCATGGGGTCTGGAACGAGATTTGAAAGTCACAAGGGATATCTGTCATTTGGAGAACGGCGCCTGAGGGGTGCCATCGATGAATTGGAGCTCGGAGTATCCGAACGATACAGTCACTGTAGTACGTACGGGTCAGCCTTTTCGAAAATCCCATTCAGGCTACCCGTGGTTGCGATGGGAAGATCATCATCTGGGACCTTTCTAGTCTCGGCTCCACCCGGTTGGGCCACGATCACCTCCTTGTAATCTGGTGAATTTGTGGGGGGTACCCCCAATTTGGAAGGTCTTCATTGAATTGACCGCCCTTTTGGGTCGTTCCAGTAGATTGCTCGGTCCCTTCCGGTCTACTCTATTTTTTCTTTTTGCTCCGCGTCCAAATCTACTTGCCGACCCCCCCCTCCACGCTGGTGTAGGGCAACATGCGAAAGCAGCTTGACCCACGCATACCTACATTGATCAATAATGGCGCCAAGAAAAATCACCGGTCGTTCATCGTCTTGGTCGGGGACAAGGCCACCACTGCCGGAACGATCAAAGGCGGCACGTGCAACGACTACCCCAGTCTGTTGACCAACTTGTGCTTATCCCCGTCGGACGAGCTAATGAATAGAGGGTGGTTACTAAATGGCGTGCTGGAGTATCTCTTCGAGGTAGTGAGCCGGGAGGATTCAAAGGACTCGAACCGGAGGAAGTTGTATGCAATCTGTGACGCAAATCTCGACGAAGACGACGACGTCTAGGTAATTGTCTCCGATATTTCCGTTTTCGCCCCCAAAAATGTTGATCTTACGGAACGTGTCGTACGTCGATTCAGAAACATGGTATGTGGACAGGAACGCAGGTGCTATAACTAGCCAAGCGCACAGGTGATGTCGCTGACTGAGAGAACACAACGAATGCCGAGCGATGTCGGAACTCCCTAGTAGTTGGGAGGACGGACGGAGTCTAGGAATAACCGGTGTTCAACTGGGGAGTTGGGATATGTGACCTCCAGGCGATTCTATGATTCCCAATGGAAGCGATCCTACAGAAAGGCGAAACGGAACAATAAGTGACTGGAAGCCTCATACCGGAATGGAACGTACTCCGCGCGCTTCTTCTGGTTGTACATCGTGTAGATAATCCCGACCTGTGAGGTTCCCCACAGAAGTAGAGACCGTAAAACCAATCAACCCGGTGTCGGGTCCTTTCTTCTGTTCAGTGAAGGGAAAGATAGCGTACAGGAGCTCTGGCCATGTGTTGAGGCGGCGGGCCTGACGGCTCGATCACTACGGTTTCGGCCGCAGTATCGAGAGGCATCGAGGTGGTTCGCTCGCACTCACCGAATCTTCAAGACAGAAAGAGTACGGAGCTCTGTTGGGTAGCTTAGAGTATCTAGTACAAATCCTCTGGTCTTATATACTGAATGCTTGTGTCCATGAAATCATAGGTAGAAAAGAAAACATAAAACATATGTCGAGTGAAATATTAGTCGACTCGGTCTGGGCTGTCTCGTGGCGCGGAGACGGGCCGGGCCGGGATCTTACACCATGCTAACGCAGGACCGGTAGGACATCATCTTTGATAATTTGATGGTGAGTGTACTTGTGGATGCACGGGTGAATGGCGGGGAATGAATAAGCACTCGATTCAGAGTACAACGGAGTGACGGAAGAGTAGGGCAGGGGTGGTCAAGACAAAGATGAGACCACTGACTGAACTGTGAGAGGGTGGGATAACCCCTCCATTCCCTAATACCAACTCGACAGACGGTAGGACACGTACGAGCGATTCCTCGGAGTGGGGTGGGTAGGACTCTCCCCCTACTCGACGCTATGAGGCCTCTATCACACCACTTGGTACTGATGGATCGATGGTCTGTGTGTCCAAACTTCGAGGACGGTCCAGGATTGCGAGAGCAAGACAGGCCCAGAGGATCCGTGGAGAGCCTGAGGGTGGCCCACGACTAGGTCACAGCCCACAACAAATCCCATCCAGAACCAGGGGGAGGCCCATCAGACTAAAGACCCGCTCTGGACGGGGTCTCTGGCCTGACACGCGCTCTCGCTTTGCGCTTCGGCCAAGATTACACTGCCTCGGTGCACGGTTTTTCTTCGCCCTGTAGTAGGGTTTTGCACGAGAGCGCAGTATCCAGCCACACCTCCCGCCGGCGTTGACCGTGGTGATTTGGTTGTTCGATGTGACAGATGCAGGTCTGGAGTCAATCAAGTCTGACATCAGCAAAACCTCCGGCTGGTACGCGAGGGTACCCGGTCGCTTACTATCATTTCGGGAGCACCTCCATCTGAAATTCGGAACTCTTCTCTTTTCAATGTCGCGTCCTGGTGCTTACCTCCAGTGGCATCCTCGACTCAAAGGTGACGTTTTTCGAAATAGTAATCAGTATGGACCAAACAAGGACAAATAAAAGGTAAAAGTTGGCGCCGATTGAGTCCAACGCGTCGTGAAAGACTCAAAACTCTCGCTCTTGCGAACTGTAGACCTCGATGTTGATTCTTAGGCATCTCGCCTCGCTCGGACCGAGTTTACTCAAACAACCTTCTCACTCTGATGGAGAAGAGCTATATCGTCACACCTTTGGAAGGTAGCTCTACAACGAAGACTTGCGTACATTTGAATCGTTTTCATGACTGGAGCGCATGTGCAATTCCTTCTAGAGATGTCTAAGCGATATGTCAAGTTCAACTGTGATGCCCTCGTCAAGATTGCCGTCAAAGCTGGCTCGGCGCGTAGTTGCACTTCATTCAAGAAAAATATCCGAAGGTTCGCCCTTTCTATCAAGGTACCTAGTTGTACGGTCCGGTTTACATGGCATTCAAGGAATGTTTAATCGTGTGTTCCTCCTTGGGTTTGACATCAGGGCAGAAGCTATCGCCCGACTCCCGTTTCCCATTGTCGATTCGCCTCACCTGGTAACCGCAAGTGAAGTCGCTACAATGGACTTTGCTCGAACAGTCCTGAAAATCCCGGTGCCTCGCGTTCTCGCGTGGTCTTCGCGCCAGAACGACGTCGGTTCGGAATTCATCCTCTGCGAGAAGGCTCCAGGAGTGGAGATGAAGGAAGTCTGGAGGAATACCCACTATCGGGATTTCACGAACCTCACACACATCTCAAATGCGATATACGATATCGAAAAGAAGTTTATCTCTTGCCAGTTTTCGAGCTACGGGAGCATCTTCTATAAGGAAGACCTGGAGGTCATCCCTCGCTGTAACGACCTGTGGGCCGATGGAAGGAGAGACGACGTTTAGGATCGGTTCGCAATCGGGCCAATGATGATTTGGGACCTGTGGCGTGGGGAGCGATCGATAGAGGGCCATGTGTGTCCAATTTCACCAGGGCCGCGATCAGGTTAGTCCTTCTTTACCCCCGGTACCCCGAAGGCCTCCGAGTTTCCAACTTTCGCGCTCACTTGTAGATTGTATATCTCCATTACCTACTCTCGCAAGCTCGTGTGTCTGCACGGCCGTCCGTGCTGTGGTGTTATGAGAGGGAACTCGGTTTTAGCAGGTGAGTGAGTTCATCTTCGTCTTTGCGAACCTCGTCCAACTGATACAAGACCTTCTCCTCTGTGACAGCCACCCTAAGCAGCGAGAAGCAAAAATTGAGCACGAAGTCAAACGAGGGATACACGAGCCAAACAAGCAAGACCCGATACACGTATGCCAGTCCTCAGACTTGTCCTCGCCATTGCTGCTAACCTTCTCGGGCAGGCACCACAAGGGGAGTCATAAGATTCTCAGCGACACGTACGGAATATGTATTCTGCAAGACTTCGAGGTAATCACCCCAAACCTTCTCGCTCGTACGATAGAAACCGTGGAAGGAGGCGGCCTTTCGATCTATTGGGTAAACAAGCTGACCGATCCCGCAGGATGTTCATACGCGGTACCGGACTTCTGCCCACGACCAAGTCGTCGCACGATTCAACGAACGGTTTATACTCTAGGCTCTTGTGACGATTGTCTCGTACTCGACGACGAACTCAATGTTCTACCAATCTCACGCGAAAAGGATATCAAACCTCTGGAAGACAAACCCGGAAAGACGAAGGAACAATCCGAGCCCATTGGTCTGAAAGAGACCCTCCTCGAACCGAAACCTATCGGAGAACTCATCAAACTCGCCGAAACTCTTGACCAAGCCCAAGCTATCCTCACGTTTGTCGATGCCATCTCCAAGAAGACGCTTTCTTCTACCGTCACTCTGACCGCTACACGAGGACGAGGGAAATATGCTGCTCTCAGGCTTGCTATCGCCGCTGCACTCGCTCACGGCTACTCAGAACATCTTTGTTATGAGCCCCGGCCTCAAGAGCTCGAAGACCCTTTTCGAGTTCATATTCAAGGGCATGGATGCTTTGGGGTACGAGGAATATCTGGACTACGACACCGCGCAGAGCACTAACCCTGAATTTAACAAGGCGATCATTCGGGGAACGTTTTCCACGATCACAGACAGACTATTCAGACACGCTCCTATTGAAACCGTCTGGAGTTTTCATGATTTCTAATCCCACTGCAGCATATCCAACCAAAAGATGCCCATGTGCTTGGACAGGCCAAATTCGTGATTATTGGCGAAGCCGCCGCAATACCACCTCCCCTCGTCCGGAACCTCGTCGGCCCTTATCTCGTGTTCACGGCCTCAATTATCGACGGTTACGAGGGTGCTGGTCGTTCTCTATCTTTGAAACTCATCCAACAACTCCGAGAATCCACCCGCCCCTCCCATGCAAAGGAACCGAGAGCGGACCAGGCGCCCGCTTCGGCCTCCGTCTCAAAAAAGCCCGCCCATAAGGCCGCTCCAAAGTCTCGCTTCCTTGTTGAGATCAAACTCGAAAGTCCGATCCGTTACTCTGCCGGTGATAAGGTCGAGAAGTGGTTGAACGGTATCCTCTGCCTGGATGCCATGATCGTTTCCAAGGGTTCGGTGCAAGGTCGCTCCCACCCTTCTCAGTGCGGCTCTATTACGTCTCGCGGGATAGTCTCTTTAGCTATCACCCTGCATCGGAGGTTTTCCTTCAACAGATGATGACCCTCTATGTCGCGAGTCACTATAAGAACCAACCAATTGACCTCCAACTCATGTCCGATGCCCCTGCACACCACCTATTCGTGCTTCTTCCGCCCGTCAAAGATGACGAGACCCATTTACCCAAGCCTCTCGTTGAATTACAGGTCATGTTGGAGGGAAATATTAGCGAGCAGGTGATCATGGGCGGCTTGAGTAGAGGCATTCGCGCTGGTGGAGATATGATACCCTAGACGATTTCGCAGCAGTTCCAAGAAATGAGTTTGCATACATGTCTGTGGCGAGGGTCATCAGGATCGCAACCCATCCTGATTATGCGAGCGTACGTTCCCCTGGAAACCGTTTCTTGTTCTCCATTTAACGCTCGCCGCAGATGGGTTACGGATCGAGGGATTTGAAGGCCTTGAACGCGTATTATAGCGGGGAGGTTATGAACGTTGACGAGGAGACCCGCGTGAAACTTAGGTATCCTTTCCCTAGGAAAGTGGGCAAGGTACGTTTCGCGTGATTCCAGGGGGTTTCTTGTTTTCTGACAATCGGTCACCCCGAAGTCTGAGGGGACATAACTGTGTGCGGGCGGTACCCGCTGGCATCCCATTTTTGGGATGCAGGCAAGCTTGACCTTGGGCGGACGTGAGAATCAGGAAGTAACCAGGGCGACTTCATGCTGCTGTCCTTACCGGAGAGGTAGCATTTCCGTTGAGCATGAAAGGACGGTGGCGCAGACATTCACTTGATTGCACCATAGCGTGACGTCCAACCACATGTGTCCCTCAACGACCAAGCCACTCGAACCCCAGGAGGTTAACTTTCAAGGCTGGACGTGGGGCTGTGGAGCAGCGCCACGGAGCGTCACACATGCAGGACAACGCAGACGGTCAATGCTACCGATGAGAGTGGTAGCGTTCTAGTGTGAAAGGGTACTAGTGGTGGCGAAGCAGGTGCCCTCCACGTCTAATTTATCCTCTCGATCGAAGATTTCTGACTATTCTCTGGAATCCATCAAAATCCCATATAACTCAACGCGAGCATGGGCGGTACCCCCGTCCTTGACGCCTCCTTCCGTTCCTTTCTCCCTCTCCCTCCTTCGCTTTCTCTCTTTTACGCACCTTGTCTCCCCTCCATCTCTCTTATCCTCTCTCGCTCTATCCCCCCTTCCTCTCAAAAAATCGAATCACTTCTCACTCCGTGGCTGCATCATCGAATGATTGTATCACAACGATCTGCAGAAATGCCCGCAACCCTATAATGGTGCGCCGGTCTCTTTCTCACGCAGGTTCTCGTCCTGACTGCCTACATTCCCACTCAGGCCCAGAAGAAACCCTTCCTCCTCCCACCCACCCAACGAAGACACGGTCATGGACAACGTCAAAGATCCAACCCTGGTTGACATCCAGATAGATGAAGACTCCTTCGACGGAGTGGGCAGGGACAAAACCCCGGTCGAGGCGATCCCGGATCATGTCTTCTCCAAGCCCGAATTCACCACTCTACCTTCGTTCCTGTTCAGCAGAGCCGACCTCGCTTTAATCCCACCTCGTGATGAGCCATTCGGTCTTGTCTTCGTCGCGTTCGGTCGCAAGGGCGCCCTTGATATCGGTTCTCGAGTTGGTGGTCTCGGCCCTATGCATGGTTGGGTAGGTAGTCGAGTACGCTTCTTTGGCCGGAACTGATGCACACCCTCTATAGTGGTTCCCGGCTGAATCCACTCAATGGAAAGCATGTTATCCCGGCTGTCCCGTACCATCAAGATGGTATTCAAGTCTACGGAGCAGGAACATCAGTTGCTGCGCGCCTGTTCAGCTTCCCCACTGTGGAGCGACGCCGAGGCACAGAGGACTCCACAGTCGCAGCATCACCACACGACCCGATCGATTGCTGGATCCAAAGCCTGGAGGGAGACCGAAGAAGAATCTGGACCACCTCAACTCATTGCCTATTGTGATGACTGGAACCCCATACACCGGGGCAACCTCTCACAGCCTGATTGGGACCGACAATGCACATGAACGGGGATGGTGGTTCCATCCCTGGTTCTCCGAAGGCCGCGGCTCCTGGAATTGGCACGGACCCCCTTCCTGCAGGCACCATATAGGTGGAACCTAGACAGTCGTGCTTCGGTCGCCTCAGACATATCTGAGGATTATTTCGCCCAACACAGCGGCACCTCGAACAATGGAAACCCTGGTCGACCTCAACCAAAAGTGTTTGGTTCTTAAATGGTGCGTATCGTGGGTCCAGACGATGTAAATATGGGAACCAGGCTAATTGATCTTTGTATGTGCAGCCGGTCGGACATTGCAGACATTCAACATCAAGACTAAGGCCAAGGTCAAGTCCTACGCTAATGTTGAAGATGTCCATCTTTGGGAGTGGATGTCGGATAGCATCATCGGAATTGTGAGGGAGACTGCTGCCTTCCACGTCTTGGCTGACGCGATGTGTGTCCCGTAAAGTGGTTCGATAGGCACGCAACCCTCGTCGCCGCGCAGATCGTCAATGCCGCTACAGTCTGACGAGAAGTGGATCCTTCTCTCTGGCATTTCAGGAAACGTCACTTACCTCTTCGCGTTCAAGATTAATCGGACTCCCAATCACCCATTGTCTATAGCAATAGCTGTGACCGGCCCGCCACCAGCCTAGCTTCATTCTTATATATCTCGGACTTGGTTTCTGTGGTTCACTTCGGGTCCTCCCAGCCCAGCAGCCACGGAACCCTTTCGACCAGCCCTCACCAGGCTGTATCCATTGGTTTCAGACCGGCCGGTACTCCTTCAAACGAACTCGCTACCCTCACCCCACGTGACATGGTCCGAGGGGATTTCACCGATTTTCGAGGCCACCCCCGTCGGAATGGCCGTCCAGACAGTTTATCTCCTCTACTCCGACGCCACTCTCCTGGGTGTCCTCATCCGGGGCGAGAACGCTGCCGATGTTCAGACCACCGTAGGGCTCTGAAATCTCAAGTGAGCGAGACGGACGCGAAGAGGATTGTCACAATGGCCAAGTTCAGGGCCGCATCCGAGGCTGACTCCAGGGATGGCGTCATCTCGCTTTTTGGTAACAAGGTTTTCTCAGAGGCAGACGCGTCGGTTGAAACCACTTCGTCGCGTTTCGACGCTGTTTCTTCATCCACTATTTCTCACCGCCAGTCGAAGCTGTGACCCAACGGTGACCCCAGGGGACCTCATCTGTTATCTTGCCGAAACACCTTGACTTTCCCCGGCTTCTGTTTCCGCCTTGGCCTCGTCGAACTCCTGGCGCTCATTGAACAGTCACAGTCCGACTTCTCATGGTAAACACCTCATCCTCGTCAAGAATGCCACCTTTAGTCCGTTGTATGGTTGGTCGTTGTATTTTTCCTGCAGTTTGTGGGTCAACGGCCCAATGCCCAGAAAAGCATCCGGGGCTTGGATGATCGAGCTCTGAGCGGCTGAGGATCCCATCCATTCTTCCTCGGAAGAGCCTCCGTCTTCGGGATCGTAAACGAGTTTCCCACCGGAGAACCAGACCCTAATCTGGTTGTAAAACACAGCAGGGCCACAATCCGTCCGAACGTTTGTGTAATCACGATGATTACGACGACTTCGACTTCGCGACCTTCGACTTCACGATCTGGCTTCTTCGCGATCGCGCAGGTCAGTTTACCCATAATATTGTCCTCTCTTTCTGTTCAATCCTCTATTCTTAAGTGTCGCTACCTTTGGGTAGCTTCCAGTTTGTCAGGACCTCCGTCAGCTCGTCAACGACGTTCATAACCTGGTCAAGGTGCGCCAACACCGGTCCCAAACACCAGCCATTTACGGCGGGGATAATGGATTTGACCGGATGCATCGCTCGGATGCCATGGTATTCGATCATGGCCAGTGTTCGGTAAAATTGTACTTTGTCTGGAGTGTACGAGAAGGTGGAGTGGATGAAAAAGTCTTTTACTGCGTGTAAGGGGATCTACAGGGATGGCGGGATCAGTACATGGGTTGCCCTAGAATATACGCAGAAATTTTCAGACGCATCCCTGAACAGCGGACCGATCTATCACAAACCTGTCCAGTTCCTAGTGCCTATTACGGGTTACTGCTGGTCAAGGACAAATGTGATCGCGGGTGTTGGATGTCGATCGTTTAATCTTTGAACAGGTCCTCCATAAGGATGGGGAGGTGGAATACCCGGAATGCCCCGCCGTGCGGCGTCACCTGTTCGTTATCGATGTCCATCCCATCATCCCGTTGTCCATCCGCGTCTCCGTATTCTTCTTCATCCGTATCTCCATATTCATCTCTGTAGTCTTCTTCATCCATTTCCTCATCCTCTTGCCCCCCCTCAAAGTACTCCACAGGGATCATTAACTTCGGCTGGATGGTTGCGGGGGTGACCAGTACAAAATACTTGTGGGTGTTATCTGGGAGACCCAACCGGTCGATTTTACGCAGACCGTGCAACTTCGCGTCGTGTGATTTTTTGTTCCGTGTCATCTGGAATATGAGGAGGATGGGTGTTTCGTCAGGGGAGTAGACAAGGCGCAATGAGTCAAATGCAGGACAGTTGGAGGTTTTGGGACGGTAGTAGTACGTCCCCCTAAGGTTGGCACCGTCGGATAAAGGGCGTTCTATCGATCCGGTCAACTGGAGGTCTATTGATTCGTCCCCCGGCTTGGAGTAAACGAAGTTCACACGTGCGCGGCTGCCGCGCATAGGGAACAGTCGAATGGTTTGCTTCCTCAGAAGTAACTGATGCATCCGGAGTTCAAAGATCCATCCAAGAGAGATGGCCATAATAGGATTGGCGAGAAATAGATTGTGGAACTGTGCCATGAGGTCAATTCGATGTCGGATGTGTTTCTCCCAGAGCATCTCGAAAACGAATTGTGATGGGATCGTCTTCTCGTATTCCTCGCGATCGGCTGGCGAGGGGCGGATCGTGATGATGTGGTGGGAGCAGCTGAAGGATTTTGACTTCCGGAAGAGCTGCGGTAAGGTGTCAGAGTCCAGCTCGTCGATTGCTTCGCGGACGTTCGTTAAGAAGGAGCGTGGTTTATCGGCGAAGAAACACAAGTCCCGGGCAGATGCACCAAAAGTTTTGTGGAGGTGTAAGAGTTGACGCTCCGTGTGGGGTGTGCCACCCAGGTATTTGCGGCTGTAGAGAAAGTCAGCGTTGTGAAACCGCAGACGGGTCCACATACCCTTGAAGGATTTCCATAACAGACCATGGGTTCACGTAGAATTTTTGGTAAGAGAGTTTCCCAATCCAATCGGTGTATTTGGCGCGAGGAGACACTGAATTGACAATGAAGAAGGATGGAGAGTTTTTGAAGATGTCGGCGGGTTCCAGGAGGGACTGGTTTGTGTCGACAAGGGCCCAAATACGTTTGGAGCGATCCTCTGGTTCGAACCTTAACCCGGGATAGCGTAGCTTGTCATCGGGCGCCAAAAACTGGGAGACACCGTCTTCGTGGAAAAGGATCGCATACGAGTGATGAATCTGCAATGCCGTGGGGAGTCGGTGCGCAAGCCGGTGCATGAGAAGCCAGAGTAAAAAGATAGACTTCCCTAAGCAAAGATCAGATTGAGCAGGCGGTGGAGGGAAAGGGAGCTCACCGATCCCAGGTTGCCCGCGGACCACAAACACCGTGACGTTGGTGTCGTTGGCCAACAAAGCTGCGTTCAGGGCTTCGTGATAATCGGTCCGGACCAGGATCTTTTTACTATCGATGCTCCAGGCGTCGGGTAGGGACTTTGGAAGCGTCGCGACGGTACAGGAACCAGGGGGTCCATCGGGGAGACGATCGTCTCGAACACGGTCATCACCTCTGTCGACATCCTCGACCATCTGCCACTTGCTTGCGTCTTTCCCCCAAATACTTTCTCTGAACTCACGCCAGTAGTTGCAAACCATCGTATTGGGGTCAAGTCCGGGAGAAATCGAATCGATCCTCTCCTTTTGGGCGGGGATGTATTTGATGAGATCGCTGAGCATGATGGGGGAGGGAGAGGGGAACCAAACAAATGTAGACACCGTTGGGGACTTTATCTTGGGTTCGTCGATATCTTTGAGATCTCATCAAGATATCCTCGGAGATCCTCGGGTATGGAAACCGAATGGGTCGCGCTCGATTTACGTATGCCGAATCCAAAGTCCGCTTACGGTTGGCGACACGATCGAGCAGTCCTTGAGCGAGTTGCGGTCCTTGAATGATTTGACCGTCGGACCTCACAGCCTTCAAATTTCGGTTGGATACTTGGGTAGCCAAACGGCCCACGGACATGGAACCCCGTGTAGGTTTCTCCTGGAAAAAAAATGTCGGGGTGCCCAAATATCATACGTTTACTTCGAAAAATGTGTAAGATCAAACTACACACAATTTTATTCCGCACGATAAAAACCGCCGACTAACTAGATATTTTTATGGTCTATTCTACCCACAGACGACAGTGTTCCAAAAAAAAAATGGGCCCATGGAAGTGTGTTTGTGTTGCCCTACAGCGAAATCCATTGCTCGAGCGAGACAGCAGCAAGCCCCCGCGTGACCGTGCGTGACGTTCGCTGTCACGTACCTCGAGAGTCTGTTCCTCC
>Ga0307511_10005983_pt1 | contig 12287 bp, 9 predicted proteins | sample 13_EM_MG_FD_200266 | JGI IMG/M metagenome (GOLD analysis project Ga0307511, IMG submission 200266) | Populus trichocarpa ectomycorrhiza microbial communities from riparian zone in the Pacific Northwest, United States - 13_EM | ecosystem: Host-associated > Plants > Roots > Unclassified | place...
AGTGTATAGGGAAGCTGAATATGATAAATACGAGTAATGATTTACAAAAAAAAAAAAAAAAAAAAAAAAAGAAGCTGAAGATGCACCTGGTGGGGTTGAAGGTTGCATGACTCGAGTTCTAAGGTGACACAAAGTATTAGTTAAGTTAGTTTCTCGTTTCTTTATAGTTTTGGGGGCGGCGTACCTACAGCATGATACGCGGGTGACTCCCTGCGAAAATATAGTTTCGCCCTACCATACTGCGGCTCATCGGGCGCTTCATTTGAACCTGGGTTGATTGACAAAATTACCCCATCTACGCCCCACCTGACGGTTGGTGAAAATGTCGTTGATCCGGGTAGCTCCCAGGAGGTAGGTCTCGCGCTCTAACCTAGCACTCCAACGGCCAATGATGGTGAACCTTCCTACACCCAGGAGAGTGGAATAAAAGGTATATTGTATTTGATAGTTCGAACCTCGTCACTGTTGGAATTCAGTTGGTATTGCCTCTGTGGATACTGCTGGAGCTGTTTTTTTGTTGTTTTTTTAAAAAAATTCAGTACTCATATGCAGCCCTATAGGAGGGCCATGATGAGCCTCCCGGAAACCCGTGAGGATTCAAGGGCGGACAAGTTGATCTGTCCTGCCCACGCTCTATGTACAAAGTGTCATGTTCGAAAGAAATTCGTGTATGACCGCCGCCACGCCCACTGCTAGAGCTGTAGTTAGAGGCAGAACGAGAAGTTCGTTTTCAGATTCTAGAGCAAGTGCAGAAAGGATTTGCTACTCGATATCATCGCTTGGGTCTTGAAGAATGTCATGTGCAGAAAACTTCAATGTTAGGTGCCTCTCCCATCCGCCATTGAGGGATACATATTGATAGTCTGCCAAAAAATTCAGTATGTACCTAGAAAACTGTGATCGAAGAGCAGACAACACGGTATGATTGACATACCTTTGATGAATTTTCAGCGCCGGGGTGTTGTGGGCTAGATTGTGTATATGTAGGTAAGTAGGTGTCATTGAATAAACCAACCTGACTGTACTAAGTGTATACACCGTTAGATGTAAGTCGCTGCCATTACAGTCTGGTTAATCAGCCCACTCACCTTGCAGCTCACTGGTTTATATCCCCCATCGATACCCTATCAATCACCAAACCCCCCATGGCGCAATGGTCTCGGTCTCCGAGTTCTGTTTACCACGGGGGGGGCGGTTCGACAACAAGTGTCCAGGGTTCGATCCCCACCTTAGACGTGGGGATTTAACCAGCTACCCAAGAAAGGGTGGCAACTGGCAAGGGATTACCTCCACCTGACTTCGGCAGGGCGGAGGGAACCCTTTTGTTTTTCTTACCCGGTAGATATTTTTGAGTTCCTCGTCCTCTTTTTTCCCTCCATCGAATTCACTGCCTAAGAGCGGCAGCCTAAGTACTACAGTCGAACATGTCTTACTGCATTCCACCTAAGCGCGCTCTATGAGAGCGGCTTGTGCCAACCAGACTACCTAAGCGTATATCCCGTGAAACTACAGTAGAACTTCGATACAAGCATTTCCGTTACAAGAATATATTCGCTATAAGGCCGGATGCTGACCGCCCTCATACAAAATAAGAATAAAAACTCTATAAGCATATTCTTACATTTTCTGAGATATTCTTATAAAAAATGGACACTAGCAGGGACTTCAAGCACTAGGCGAGGGTATTTGGCTACTAACAGGGGGTTATTAGCTACTAGTGGTGCAATACTAGTGCCTCTTGGGTCTGGCGTCACTTGTACGAAGGCCCATAAGGCCTTTGCTACAACCCATTCCCTACAATCTATTCTACAAAATTTATACAAACTTCAAGCCGGGACCATGGATTCAACGCAACAGCAGTCATTGTATAGAGAACGGCGCCGGATTGAGGGTGCACAAACAGAAAAAAGCCGACAAAGGCACAAGACATTGGAGGAGTGCATAGGGAGGCCGGAAGGGATGTTTAGGGGTATCTGCATATATTTATGTTCATCTGAATACACTTGTTGTTATAACCATATATTCGCTATAAGAATGGGAGTCGACCGCACGATGACATGCTTGTATCGAAGGTCTACTGTACATAGTAAGCTGACGAATTCGGCCTTACCGCATAAACCTCCTTAACTGCATCAAAGGCCTCCTGACGGACGTCATGCTGTAAGGCAGGTTCGACTGTATCCGCAGTTCCTACATATAGTGAACTCGCGTTATAAGCAACTTCCGGGGACCGGTCATAGGGTTTCTTATTTTCTCATACAAATCTCGCCGGATTCTGGTGGGACAGGAGGATCGTTGCTTATATCGTAGAGTTCCTTATATCAGTGGTTGCTTATAACGCGAGATGACTATATAGTCTGGCAACGACATCTTTACAGTCTTAGTCTCCCCCCTCATATGTTTGCCCCAGATATTTTTGCATCGGTATAGTTGAAGTGGGAGTTCACTGTCCTTGGTACCGTATACGTTGGTCCAGGCAGCCTAGGCAGTCTAGGCGATTCAGGCCGCCAGGTGGGCCTGGTGCGAACAAGGCCTGAGACTGAGACTGACTGTGACTTGGTTGATCACAATTTGACACTTGTCGTGGCCTGCAAGAGTGTCAATGCAGAGGAATGGTTGACGATACAGGCCTATGATAGCTACAGTCGAACCTGTGACATTGCATCCGGTCTAAACGCATACTCGGCCCAAGGGCATAGCAAGCCGCTGACGAGTTTTTTTCTTAGAGGAAATTTACATTATCATAAAGAAAGTCTGTATCCCTGTTGTATCGCATGCATCACCCACGACTCACTCCCGATTAGTATGTACATGCACTCTAATAGTGCATAGCTAGTGTGTGGGATTAGGCTAAAATCACGGATATTTTGTTACCTACGCTGAGCCTAGGCCTGCCTGGGGACGGTACGGATATACAGTGTTAGATATCTGTAGGAAAAAGGCTGAATCTGGGAACATTGTAGAAGGAATTTTTAAAAAAAATGTATATAGAAGATTGTAACGTTGTAGGTAATTGTAGTATAAAGGTTGGAAGGACCCGCCCCAGATACCGTAAGTATATCTACACACAAAGGGAGTTCTCAATATCAGTAATTCACTCTGCTTGGAATTTTCTAGATTTCATATCCGCCAGCCCACGTTGATTCAGAAATTTGTCTGCAACATGATATCGATCAACTGAACCCTCTCGCAATGTCTGTTGGGTCCGGAGACAGAGTATATTATGCTGATGCCTTTGAGAAGCGGATTGGAGTGGAGTGAGAGCTTGGTGCCGTGACGGGCTCGGGGTATCTATCCCTGTATCTAGTTGAAAATACGCTACTTTTCTCATTTTCGCTCATACCGCATAACCTCCCTTAATGCATAAGAGACTATACATGTAGAATTACATGTTACATCAAGCTGGGAGTTGGTAGCCCCGCGCCCAGCATACAAACCAATAGGTACTAAGAAACATTCAGTCGAAAACCACCAGAAGGCCTCAGCCGTTTTGCCTGCGAGTTTCACTCAAAGATCTCTGAGCAGAACGAGAGGAGGATGTAGCCTTAGCCACCAAGACGAGAATCGGTGTCCCAAAATGTATGGTGAGTCGACGGTTGTGTGGGTTGGAATGCAAGAGACATCAATTCTGACTGTAAGTACAGCTATTGAAAATGAAAGAATACCATATCCACGTTTTCATCTCCACATTTCAAATTGCAATCAACCCCCAATCAGAGTAACCCAAATAAGTTTGTAGAACATTAATGAATTTGAAAACACCCCAACATGAACTCCACCAAAGTCTACGTAGGTACCTTGTCCATACTGCAACACCAACCGGGTTGCTACTCACGCCATCCATTGCCCATCCCAACCCCTCATCCTACCAAGGCTTCACCCCGCTTCTGCAGCCACTGGACATACTTGAGACAATCAGCCCCCTCTTGGATCTCCTCCACCTTTGAACCCTGTATAGGTATCTGTCAGGTCTACCCAAACTTGAATCAGGCTCTTGAGAAACTTACAAACAGCTTTTGTTGCTGGAATTCCCTTGGGCGATAAAGGCACAAGAGCCTTTCATGGCAGACGTATAATGGTCCCCCAACCTCCGTGCCCCCCATCTGGTCATGGAGGGTAAATCCATCGTCGGCCGACAAGCCCGATTTCTCCAGTTGCTTCCTGGTCGGGCACCAGGCAATATCGCCATTGCAGCCCTTAACTTGAATGATCTTCTTGGTAGAGTCAGTGGGGGTGCCTTCAAAGTCTTCGTCCGCCCACGAAAACTCAGTTGGCTTCAACAACTCCTCCACTTCAGCAGCAGTTAATGCCTGCTCCTTTGGTCCTGTTTCTGTTGTCAGCTCTTCCGCATTCATCTGCTCTCTCAATACGGTACACTCAGGGTGCGATTCTTACCATCCTTAGTAACCTCTTCGATTGAGGCAACGGGGGCGGAGGAATTGTCGTCAAATTCCTCATCGGCCCAAGAAAATTCAGTAAGCCTTAACAACTCCTTTTGAGCAGGAGACAACGACTGCTTCTTTGTGACTACTGCTACGTTATTGTCATGTCCTCAGCATCTGATCCCACATTATTAATACACACTAGGGAGTGGTGCGCTTACCCTCTTCGACTACCTTATCGGTAGGGATAGGAGTGACGACGAGATCGCCTCCAAATTCTTCATCAGCCCAACAAAACTGAATGGGCTTTAGCAACTCTGCTTGGGTAGGAGTCAATATCTGCTTCTTCGGGACTGTTTCCATTGTCATTTTCTAAGCCTTCATTCATCTCCAACTCTATAATGGTGGGCTTGGACCTAATGTGCTTACCATCTTCAACAATTTCATTGTCGACATGACCCACAGTCTCTAACTTGGCCTCCCCCATGGCCGCCGCCGCCTTTAAAAAGGCACCATTGTTGGCAAACTCGGTATTGATTAGTGCCACTGGAATAACCTCTTGGCCTTCAACTTCTTCATCCGCCCAATGGAACTGAATGGGCTTCGCAAACTGCTCTACTTTAGCAGGAGTCAATGCCTGCATCTTTGAGACTGTTGCTATAATCGTGTCCTCAGCATTCACCTTCAACTTCATTAAGTTGCACCCGAGGGTGATGTGCTTACCATCCTCAACTATATCCTTAATGTGTGTGGTAGCATTAGCTAGCACAGTCATTGCCATGGCCACCCCAGCCTTTACAAATGCCCCATGTTTCGTAAACTCGGCCTTTTGGGGGGCCACTGTCATATCGTCAGCCTTCAGCTACCCTTTGATTACGGATTACTCCGTGATGACTCGCTTACAATCCTCAGTCATGTTCCCACTTTCATTGCCCACGTTACCCACAGTAGACTCTTTCAGCTGACGGCCTGCAACCGGCGTGATATCTAGGATGAGCAGAACCGAATACAACACGCAAGTTGACTTTTAAGTCCATCCCGGTTAGCATCCGTAATATACCAATCAAACACATGGCCTATTGTGAACTCACTAGGAGATAAAATAACTTCTGCAAAATACATCCCACGCCCGAAGTTGCATCAAGTTTGTTGATAAAACACACATTCTTCTGTGCCTCAATCGGGTCCCCGTGGTGCACCGCAGTTATATCCACCTTCTTAACACGGCGGAGTAATAATTTCTTGATATAACTGGTCATGACGACAATCTATTTTGAGCCTCAATTAGTTCGTATTCCTAAGGCATTTAGGACCCATGGCAGAGAGTATACCATAAAGGTTGGGAGAATATACGGAGTGAGGAGGTCGGTCGGGAGAAATAAGAAGGAGAGGCACAATGCCAATAGACTACCCGTCGAAATCATCGTAGGTAAGACTGTTAAAGGTAGAGATGAAGTTCTTTACGAGGAGAAAGGAAGCAGGTGATAAGTTTGATTGCTCAAAGGCACAGTAACCTAACTATAGAACCCGAGAAATGTCTCAGGATATAAATGATTGCTAGGTAGGTAGCAGTGACGAGAGATGATGTGATTGCTGTTTGTTTTGAATGAACTCTTGAGAAGGAGGGGATAATGTGTTGTAGTAGGAAGGAGGTATAGGACGAGCTGTAAGCAACTAGGTACCTCAGGTACCGTGTGTTTGTTTACATAGCTCATATTTTGCTACCCTCCCCCTCGAGAAAATGCCAAGAACCCGATGTCCAAAACAATTCAACACAACAGCACAACAACACTAGTTTCATGCGGGACCAGCATAGGGCGCAAAGGCGGCCACGAACTCCTGTCATTCCTCTCCATCCTTGTCCTATCGCTCTTCTGCATACCCCTTCCACTTTGCTTTTTTTTTCTTGTAAAAAACCTCAGTCCTCGCATATCGTTCCTTCCGCCATCGCTCTTACCTCCTCGACTTCCCCGAACTCCACTGGTACTCACTGGTACTCCACTGGTACTCCACTGGTAGTCGAACCCACTCCCCCCCATTCCTTCACCTCCTTCCTAGGCATTGGCGTATTGATTGTGAACGTCCCGCCTCTGCTCTTGCCAACCTAGTCCAATACTGCTCGAACTACAGTCTTCGAATTGGTTTCCACTGCCTCCCCAGGAGACACAACTGATCCCGCCTGCCCTTTGGCTGCAAGGTAGGTCAGTAGGGCCGTCAAATCCTGCACTATCGGCGGCTTCTTAAACACTTTTATCGCCCTGATCTTAGTCTCCCGCCAATAAAACTCCCTCATCTTCTCCTATACCTTCCCGCTCTTCTCTTCCATCATTTGCTCTTTCATCATGAATTTAAAAATGCCTTAGAACTGCCTATTATCAAGGTATGTATCAGGCCTGAGACTCTCCTTACAACACACCAGGACTGTATACCTTGAGCTCTGGCTTGGTGGCGCCAACTGTGACTGCCTCCTTCTCTATCCTCTTCACCACTCTTTCGCTCAAACTCCACATCCGCTTTCTCCCTCCTGCCGCCCGTCTCGAGTTTTTTCGAGTCATTATCTCTAATCTAACCATTGTGGTTAGCTTCAGTGCCATGGCAGACTAACAGTTGGAGCAGAGGGTAGATTCGCATTAGACCTTTGGCAATTTGGGCCCAGTGGCCGTTATTATAGTTGTTTGAGGTTCTGTATAGCTATAGGTAAGTCAATGCCCAGCAAGTGGAGAGGATCAGACAATAGATTTACCTTAAGAATCTTTATACTTGAGACGGAAAGGCCTTTTTAACACGCTCTTCTGACGTTCTTGGTAGCTTTAGGTTAGGTTGAGTTGGCCAATAGGCGGAGAAGGAGGCAGAGGGAAGATTTACCTTATGAACCTCAAGTGTGTAGGCCCAGTGGCCGTTCTTGATCTTCGTTTCTAACTACAGCAATAGGTAAATCAGAATCTAGAAATATGTGAGGTTAGATTTACCTCTAGACCCTTAATGTCATAGGCCGAATGCCCGTTCTTAATACTGTCTGAATAGCTTTAGGCAAGCCGATTAGGTAAGCCGATTCGGAACAACAGCTGAGGGATTATTTCACCTTTTGAACTTTGATATTGAGGCCTTAGTAGGTAGTGCTAAAGCTGTAGAGGTAAGGAAACGCAATTGATCTTGACCTTGCGGGCCTCCAAGCATCCTGCTTCAGCATGCCCAGTTCCACATCTTGCATCTTTGCTTAACCCCCCCTAACGAAAATACTTCCCGCTACCAAGACAATGGTGGCGAATGGGGGACGAGTCACTGGGACACCATCGAGGCATGGTTCGATTTCCTTTACAACGAGTTAGCGTAACGTCAGGGGTTGATCAAGAGGCGGTGTGCAGCGAGGTCATGGGATTGATGATTTTTGATTGTGGTTTTCGAGAGTTGTTTTTCTACTTGCGATAGCGTTCTCCTCGTTTTGGTTTAGCGCGCGTGAGCAGGACAGATTAACTTGTCGGCCCCTGAATCCTGCTGGGTTTCCGGGGGCTCATCATGGCCCTCTTAATAGGGCCGCATATGAGTAATGAGTATTTTTTTTAAAAAAACGGTGGCGAATTTCATGTGGCCATGCTGTCCCGAGGAACTCGTTTTTCCATTCGTGGCCTATAATGTGGGTACCGCTTGGGGCTTGCACCCTCTCCCCTCGGTAGAAAGCAATAGGTATTCATGAACTTGCAATCGCCCTGACATTGAGAGTAACCAGCTACCCATCAGGTTGCTATTTTAGAATCACGCCTGCATTCCACTCCCTTATTCTCTTGTTCCTCAGTGCCTTGCTTAGGATGAATATGACCCTCAATAATCCAGAAAAATGATCGAGCCCCGGCCGTCGAATTCTGTAAAACTCGGTTTGCCCGAAGTTCGGTGTCAATTACGCTGGCCACTATCGTCCTAGTGAACAGCTCTTGCGCAGGGGCAAGGGAATTAAGGGCCGTCAACGTAGCTATTGTTCATGTCAGCCTCATTCCGTTAAAGTCGAATCCAGGATTTGGGGGGTAAATAAGTACTCGTATTTTAACTATCTAGCTTAGGATGAGACACCGCACCCCCAGATCGAACCTGGGATGGAGTTGTCTGACTGCATGACTCCCGCCGAAAGCGCTTACTAATATAAAAGAGCAGGTTATGCACATGCTGCCAGGGGTGGAAATGTCAAGACTTTGCCCTGATCATGACCCCGAGTTAGGCTATCGGTAGTCTGGCTGCACTACCCTCGAGAGGTAACAAGAAGCGGGGCAGCTCGTTGATGGGAGTTTGAAGGAATTCAAATCTTGCACTCATATAAGTCGTCCCTGTGAGCGGCGTAACTTCGATAACCCGAGTGGGTTCGTGGCTGTGACGATGTAGGTATGTAATGTAAAATATAAGCAGTTCCCGTACCTAGACACATCGACTGATACCGCAGTACTAAGCATCTAAGCCGGCACCCCAGCGGCTGGTCACAAGACTACGGAGGGGCGAGAGATTCTTGCTCAGACCACGGCGTAGATCTATCGTTTCATACTTTCATTCCCCCGCCCTGCTATCATCTAAACCCCTCATGGCGTAGTGGTATAGTACCCGCTACAGTTGGAAGGGGGGATAGGATAGGCCAGGGTTCGATTCCCCCTTCAAACGGGGGTATTTAACTAGTCCCTCGTGATGGACAACGGGTAGGGATAAATCAGCCCCTCCTGCCGAAGTCAGGAGGGGCTGACCCTTTTGCTTGCAGCAATATTTTTTTCTTCTATTCTCTTCCGTAGAAAACTCGCCTCAGGTTCCGAGTAGAGCACCGCGCAATTGTCTTCTCGCATATAGTCTGGTTGGCACGACCGCTCCTGACTATCTCGCATAATACACCACATGGTCTGTGATTGGTAAGATCTTGGTGGCTCGAGTTCTCTTCAGCCTCCGCTCTAGGAGCCCCTCAAAACCCCCACACCTCCACCTCGGAACGAAAGGCCCAATACTTGTACCAGATTTCAGCATAGGGGACATGACTTCAACTACTGAACACAGAGGCCAGTATAGAGGTTCATCCTATATTGAATACCTTGCATTTAATCCACAATTTCTGTTGGCCCTTCGCGGTCTTTAATCCACCATTATGGCAGTCTCGTACCTAGGTATAGTTCTTGGGTAGATACTACAAAAATTCTCATGGACCTCAAAGATCGATGAGTCCCGGGATGAATTGAGACCAGTTTAGCTGAAGACGGTCATGGATAGCGAGGATGGGTTAATGGAAGCGAATGTATGTGAAAGAACCCGTATGTATTCTCATTCAGGGTATTGATTTTTACCTCGGGGTTTTGAATTTGAATTGACATGGCTCTAGTTGCACCCCGATGCCATCTCCCATCGAGTATCTTTTCAACTTCAGTATAGCAGCTGCCCGCTGGTATCTGCAATGTGAGATGCCGAGGCTGAATGAAGTATTACATATCTTTCTCAATAACCTAAGCCCAACCTCCAGGGTTCTGTAACTCTCGCCTCAATCATAAATAACTTGGTCGCGGTAAAATCTTTCAGTAAACACCTTGACAACCAACAGAGAACGGCAGTGAAGGACCACAACAACTTTGACACATAACGGTAAGTAATAACAAAACAGAAGTACTCCGCTTCACCTCCCCGCCAGTAACAAACTAACAAACATTATATGGTTGTAAAATTATACATGCAGTAATAACTATAACACGGACAAACACCAGAGGAACAGACACAGTACCTAGACCATACCACTAACGCCCCACCCCGACCCTTTAAGAAACTCACTCTTTGTTACTTCTGCCGTCGCCTCCGGTGATACAGTACTCCCCACTAATGTCGTCCTCTCCAGTGCTTGCATACCCAGACTCGATTCCTTGAAGGAACTTTGAACCTGCCTGACGACATACCCCAACCATCTCATCACTCTCTGGCTCAATTCCGTTGGTGCCGTCCGACACCTGAAATCTCTTGTCACAATATTCCTTCTTCGAATCTGTAACCCCCAGGAAGGTTGATGAATGAACTATATACAGAAGAACCGCTCTCATAATCGCGAACCCTCTTGTCAAGATACTCCCCAGAGTCAATGCTGCATCGAGACGAGCAAGAAACCCATCATCCAGTTTGGTGCCGTTCGGCGGTGGACAAAAACAGGTAGTGATCGAGTCAATCTCATTTCCAAAGCAAAGCATCGCAAGCAACCCGAATGCGTGAGTAATGAGTCTGACGGCTCCGAGTCCTACTTGGAAGATTGGACGGACATAGGTTTTATAGCAGGCGGCAATGTCGTTGGTTGTAGGCTCGACATCGATGGTGAAATTCCCGACAGGCAATGAATAAGTACTGTCGGAGGTAAGGGGCGAAATGGTGATGTAAATTCCACCCCAAAATAACATCCGCAGAATATTGAAGATGAAGTAAAATGGGATAATGGGTCCCTGTTGTATGTTAGCAAGATGAGTTCAAATCTAGTGTCGGGGATTGCAAACGGTCGCATACAATGAAGATATAAGCAAAGGTGATGATATTAATTGACCAAACAAGAGACAACATATTGATGATTAGTGTGTGTGTGTGAGATATGAATGCGTTCGATTATCCCTGGTTCGACAAACTGAGTTGCAGATGTTGGCGAGGAAAAGGAGGTAAAGAGTGGGGGTGTAAGTTGAAATTGCTGTCTCGAAGGAGGGACTTTAAAAGAGCGTTGATGAAAAGCTGTCGGCAAGTAAGAAGGAAATGCGGTGAAATGAGCGTATGGATGTCGTGGAGAAGAAGGGGGTCCTGCCCTGGTGGGGCGTAATCTCGTGTTTATTTATGTTCCAGGGGGTAGTTTGGTTGCCAGGGGGTCACGGTCCAAACGCGCAAGACGGTGCCAACCAGACTAGGCAAGACTAGTCCGATCGCTGTTGTGGGAGATGCCGGCCACTAGCATCATGCGAGTCAGAACCTTATTTAGACCTCGAACGACAAGTGAAATGAATACATAATATTTTTGTTTCGAGAACGCGAGAGTCAAGTCGTATCTCAGCCCACATGAGAATCTTTGAACTATCAACGTTTAGAGAAGAATTTGGTGAGCATGTAGGTTTCTGGGTGGCTCATCATGCCCCCCCCCCATTGGGGCCGAATATGAGTAATGAGTATGTAAAAAAAAAATTTAAAAAAATAGATCCATTAACGTTGCTTAATAGCATACGCTTGGTTACGCTGAAGGTGGTGTGCCTCGCTTATTCCTGAGGGTTATAAAACTGTGCATGTCGATCCCAAAGTTAAGAATGGATAGGTATAGCAAGGTGTAAAGTCCCACATATATGTAGATTTGCTCATCACCGCCTAGTTCCACCGGCTGGTATGATGTATAGGCTGTATATATTGCTCCCGGGTGTATTTATTCCTAACAACTGAACATCCCCAATGTTTTTGTTGTCTAGACAAAACTGGCATTATAACACGCATATACCTAAAGACTCAAAAACATTAACTTGGCAATGACCTAGTCTGATTGGCACGACCGCTCCTGTGCAATGACTGGGAATCCAAAAAGCCGACAGTTCAGCACAAAAAACAGAAACTGAAGGAAATATCCAAGTACAAGATGCTGTAGGACGAGGACAGAGGAATCAAATTTACCAGTAGCCGACCCCACGACCACGCGCACAGCTCCTGGGATATGAAACTTATTACCGGAATATCTCTTGACCTGATTTATAGCCTCGTCTAATTGTACTGCATTGACTTCATGCATATTGGTTGTTGCAATGCGACTGTAACATTTTTCCCAAATACCATACATCGCCGGGAAGCGGGTCACCACCGGGATGTGGGTCAATCAGGTATTATGCGATTATTCCACGATATCGAGCCCAATATCCAATCAAATAGGCTCAAATTTGGAGATGGTATTGTAGA
>Ga0307511_10005984_pt1 | contig 12285 bp, 6 predicted proteins | sample 13_EM_MG_FD_200266 | JGI IMG/M metagenome (GOLD analysis project Ga0307511, IMG submission 200266) | Populus trichocarpa ectomycorrhiza microbial communities from riparian zone in the Pacific Northwest, United States - 13_EM | ecosystem: Host-associated > Plants > Roots > Unclassified | place...
TAAATAAAAAATATTATTTTAATATATTTTAAATCAAAAAAATTAAAAAGTGATCTCTACGGTAATTTCAACCACAGCTTGATTAGCTCAAAGTTGTTTTGAAAAATATCTTCACTATAAAAAAAAAATTGAAAAAGATAAATAATTTGTTAGACAATTATTGTACCATGGCTGCAAGGGGTCCCCTTGGAGATGAAGAATAAAACAGTGGAGTTGACTTTGGCGATGGTTCTTTCCTTTAATATTTTTTATTTTATTTTATTAATGTCGGTGTTTGGACTAACTTACATATATCTTGACTAATCTCACGGACCCTGAAATTAATGACTATGTAAGCTTCTGGTGACCATCATATTAGCAACCACAGGAATAACAAATTTCTTGATATCAAACTCTTATCACTAAACTACCTTCTAGATAGATAATTTTATCCGAACTTGAGCCTTTAATACTTACTCCATCATAAATTGTTCGGTATACTAATATTATCTGCTCCTCTTTCACATTAGGAGTAACAGATTTATCATGTTACATAAATTCAGATAATTAATTTTAAAATATATTATTAGGACCTCGTTTCAACAAGTTAGTAAGTGATTAATTAACATGATAGATTATGTTATTCATAATTTAAAGAGAGCCAAATCTAATATTATCACTTCATTCAGAGATAATATCATGAACATAACACCTCTCGATAAAATACAGTAATGTGTGTAAGATGATGTGTGAATTGTACAAGATTTTGTCAATATATTTATTTATTTATTTATTAATCTAATGTATGGATGAGAAGAGGTGGAGTAACGTGATCTTTGGAATTGCATTTCAAATGATATTTATAGAAAAATTATTTTTTTATATTTTTGGATTGTTTTAATGTGTTAATATTAAAAATAATTTTTTAATAATAAAAATTATTATTTTAATATATTTTTAATAAAAAAATATTTTAAAAAACAAACATTATTAAACTCCCCAGCATTACTTGTATGTATTTCTTTATTTGCTGCCTATTAAATTAATCTAAGCATGCCGTGCAAAGCAGGCTATTTCTTTCTTACCTAACGACGAGGATTTCATTCTACATACTTCTCCATTCTTAAAATGGCACCTTTGTCTTTATAAAATAATAAAATAAAAGGGTACTATTGCCATGCCTGCTCTGCACAGGCTCAAATAATTGGTCAACATCTCAATAATTGCACAAATTATTGGTTGTTTTGTGGGCAAGTTTGGGAATGTTAAGACACATGTGAATCAATTAGCGCATGTTAACTAAATTGGATTGATTGCGAGATGAGCTAGTTAATGGCATGATTTTACGAATATTAATATGAAATTTACAATTATTTGATGATCATTGGAGGGGATTGAACTAGTTCTTTGTTGGTCAAGGAAAGAATTATATATTCTTTTTTCTGTTTTGCAAAAGCATAGCCATAAGACTTAAGAAGAAGAAGAAGAAGTTAACAACAACTTTTTTTTTTATAACCCGGGGTGTTCGAGCCAGTTTACGTGCACCATGACTAATCCTTGGATCCACTGAACACCCTGCAAGCCCAGTAAACAGATAAGGTACCGCGGGAATGACAAGCGTTCACACTAAAATTCGAACCTAGGGTGCAGAGACAAAGAATTCCTTGTCAGGACCGCTAGGCCACGAACCCGGGTGCTAACAACAACATTTGTTACCGGTTCAGGTAGCTTTCAATTTCACATCAAATTTGAAAACAAAAAAGTAAGAGGAGAATTAACCCAATTGACAGGCTTTTATTTTGTTAATCATAATTTAACAAAAATTGTAATTTTTTTATAAGATATAGTTTTTATACAATGTTTAATTTTATAAGAAAGGAAGAATAATCTAAATGATATCAGCAATTTATAATTTCATATCGACAAGAGACTTGACATTTTATTTTTAGAGTTATATGGTTAGTAATTAAATTTTGATGTATGGATTAGATGAGTTTAGATTAGGGTTAGTTTTATGGTTAAAGGTATGGGATTAAGGATTAGTTAGGGTCAGAGTTGTGGATTATTATTAGTGTTTGGTGTTTAAATTAGAGTTAGTGTTTAGAATTTAAATTAATGTTAATTTATATTTTTATTATTATGAGTTGGTGGTTAGTTAGGTTTAGGCTTAGTTAGGGTTAGGAATTAGATAGGATTTGACAAATATAAATTGTGCTACTGTGCTAATATTTTTTATATTTATAGTATTCTGAAAAAACTTAAAGTTTTTGGTGCTAAAATAAGCAAAAATAACAACTGAAATTATTTATGCAAAGAAGGGGTCACATAAAGTTTAGCAACCATGAGAAGAGTCCAGATGCATCTTAACCGTCCAAAAGTATAATACGTGTCCCCATGTTCTCTCCAAGAAGATGTGAACTACAGCCGCGTGTCTGAAATCTGAATTGATAAGCATGACACACTCACATCGTCGTACCAGGGGCACCCTTGTCCATCGGCAAATATTTCCTTTCCTCTTAGGTTTCTTGCGCATTCTACGCGAGTACTCTAAGGGTAAAATATATTCTACCCCTGTAGCTTGCACATTTGATTCATTTCAGTACTAATAATTTAAAATTTTATAACATCAATCTACTAGCTTCCAAAACGCTCACCAGCATGATTCCACGTGTAAAAAAATTGGCAACAACAAGCAGAAGCCATGCATTATAAAAAGCTTCCGACAAGCTTTTTAGGAAATTTTATTTAAGAGTATGTGACACCACCAACTTACACTCAAAAACTTTAAGATTACTCCTCCATGTATGTAAAAATCAACGACTTAGGGAACGTTTGGGAACGCGGCTGCGGTTGCGTTCCCAAAAAATTTAATTGTTTTTTACTAAAATTTAATATGATTTGTATGTTTTGTATCGTTTTGATATGCTGATGTCAAAAATGATTTTTAAAAAATAAAAAAACATCATTGACATGTATTTTGACACGAAAAGTTATTTGAAAAGCACCCGCAACTATACTGCCAAACACACTCTTAGTTTCATGCCTATAGGCCAACTTCTATTATTTAACTCATTATTGAATTGAAAAAAAAAACCTAGGAAAAAGACAAGAGTAACGAAAGCCTACTAGGTTCGCAATGAGGAGATAATATAGTCCCTTCATGTATTAGCGGCTTGGTTTCTAATAGTTGTTTTTTAAAGTTTATTTTTTATTTAAAAATATATTAAATAATATATATTTTTTATTTTTTAAAATTTATTTTTGATATTATAATGTTAAAGTAATTTAAAAAATTAATTTTAAATAAAATAATTTAAATTTTTATACAAACAGCATTTTGGCTTGAATGCTAAACGCCCTATGAAAGCCAGCATCCATAACAAAAGCAAGGAAAGTATACCACACACCCAAAAGTATTTATGTGTAAGGGTAGATTTCTTTTTTTTTCTTCTCTATGAAGGAATCTTAGCTAAAATTACCTTTTCTTAAATAAATAATTTTTATACATCCAATTATATGTGGTGTTTAGAATGTGTTTGAAATTATGTTTTTTAAAAATTTATTTTTTTATTTAAAATTATTTTTAAAATTATTTTAATGTCTTGATATTAAAAATAATTTTTTTAAAATAAAAAATATTATTCTAATATATTTTTTAAAAAAAATAATTTAAAAAACAGTAACACTCACCCACCTAGATTTGAGAAAAGGAGATCAATAGTTTTAAAACAGCGATGACTAATCATCGAAATTTTTATAGCTAAAAAATACAAAATGACAATTTAGTCATCAAAACATTATTGTTCTGTTATGCAAAGGGACTATTGTGTAATTTTGAAAATCTAATGGCATGATTAATTGTAATTTTTTTATTAACATGGGTGTCCGGACCAGCTTGCGCGTACCTCGACTAATTCTATGAGCCCTGAAGTTAACAGTTATATAAACCTCAAATAATAATCATATTATCAACCATAAATCTCAAATCTAAAATCACAAGAAAAACCAACCCTTAATTCCAAACACTTACCGCTTACTTAGATGAATTGCATTTTCTTAATTTTACAATTTTTATGTAGGAACGACGAGGTAATACTATTGAAAATTTTAGGAAACATAATCTTTCTTTCCCACAAATGACCTCCCAACACTCTCCAAATCCCATCAACACCCCCAACCCGGGGCCAGCTCAGCAAAAAATAAAGTCAACGGGGACAGACAACTCATTACATGATAGAAGAACGATTTTTAGTCACTGTACACGAAACGGCCTTCAAGATGTACCAAAAGTCATGGCACGCGTCAACCAAAAAAGTCACGTGTCAATGAAGCTAACGAATTGGCGTGTGAAAACAACGGTCTCTTAGAACCCATGGCTCGAAAACTCACACGTGTCCCATTACCGAATTTCCATTTACCTGTAGCCACCGGTCGTCGGTCTCTTAAGAATAAAAACTCCTGACTCCAATTTATATACTAGTTCAAGCCAGATTGGTTCAAAATTTTGATCACTCAGAAAAACCAAAATTAAAAACCATTATTACTAGCCAAAGAGTAGGGAATTTGAAGTCTGAAAATTGATTGTTTTTTCGGTGAATGAAAGATGGTAGTTGAAGCAGAGGTAGTAAGCGTGCCGGTGTTGGATGTTCAATATTTTGCTGCTAAAGGTAACAGCCCTACTGCCGCTGCTGTTCATGAAATTGAAGATGTTGTTACTGTTTCGCCTTCCCCCAGAAGGCTAAGTCAAGTTCGCATCTCGGATTCTGTCCCCGCCGACCAGTTGGTCAGTTTTCTTCATGATCGTCCCCTTTTTTTGCTAGGTTTTGTTTTATTAGAGAATCCTGAATATTACTAAGTTAAAATTTGAGAATTCGTAACTTGTTAGGTGTTGAATTGCTTTGTTATTGTTCTTTCATGACAGGTTGCTCAGATCGGGTTTTGTTTTGTTTATTGACAGACAAGCTGAATCTGAATGGGAATTTTAGCCTTTTTTTATTAATTTATTTATTTGTAGCGAAAATATGAATAAAATAGAAATTCACTTCTGGGTTTTTTCCAATAAATTGTCTTGATCATGCTGTTAATTACTAGCATACTGTATAGTATTTTTAATTATGAATTTGATGTAAATAATAGATTTCGTCAATAATGAATGATTCCTAGATTTTTTATTAGCTGTGCTGCTGAAGGTGGAAAACTTAATATTAAACCATCTCCTTTTGTAGGATATTATATCTTCGAAAAAAATTTCAGATGCAGAAGCTATTGAGTCTGCCGTCCTGCAGTTTGTGCCTAGTATCCGTTCTGGTAGCTTTGCCGACATTGGGCCTCGAAGATACATGGAAGACGAGCATATACGCATAGATGATCTATCTGTGCAACTGGGCCCAGTCTTCAAGTTTCCCAAGCCCAGTGCTTTCTATGGGGTGATTGTTGTTGAAACTTATGGTTGTAACTATAATATTTTGATAAGTTTAAGGAATTCATAATTGATTGAGATTGAATTTATTTGTAGGTTTTTGATGGTCATGGAGGACCTGAAGCAGCAGCTTATATCAGAAAAAATGCAATGAGAATCTTTTTTGAAGATGCAAATTTCCCTCAGACATCTGAGGTTGACAATATCTTCTTGGAGGAGGTTGAGAACTCCCTACGAAAAGCATTTCATCTGGCTGACTTGGCTTTGGCAGATGACTGCAGTGTGAACACTTCTTCTGGGACAACCGCTCTTACTGCTTTTGTATTTGGAAGGTATATTCTTGCTCTTAAACATGGAAATATAACCATGTATATGGATTCCAGTCCACGTTTTACCTTGTCAAAGCTTTGTTTTTAGGTATATGAGTGGTTGTGATGTTGGTCAATCACCATTTAGTTTATCTACAATAAATGTTTTATGAAATCCAGAATTCTATATATCAGTCTTCACATGTAGTCTTCTAAGATATGCTAACTAAGGTGGTCTTGTTTTTTTACTTGCACATGATGTTTTCTCTTTCTTACTTGAACCAGCAAATATTTGAGTTAACTTCTGATGTTTACATACGCTAGCTCCATATTGCATGTTGCCGTCAATGTTTCAGAAGGTTCAATGCCAGCCTTCCTACATCATTTTTTCAGTGCATAGCTCTAGTTGACTTTGGAAAAGTTAGGAGGAACTTTAAAGTACCAGTTTTTTTGGGTGCTCCAAGCTGATAGTTTTGTAGTATTTCCTTGGATTTATTTTTGTTTTTTCACTGGCATCCTGATCATGATTTCATGTTCCAGGCTATTAATGGTTGCAAATGCTGGTGATTGCCGAGCAGTTCTCTGTCGTAAAGGAGAGGCAATAGACATGTCTCAAGACCATAGGCCTATTTATCCATCAGAGCGAAGGCGGGTTGAAGAATTGGGTGGGTATATTGATGATGGATATCTCAATGGTGTTCTGTCAGTCTCACGAGCCCTTGGTGACTGGGACATGAAACTCCCCCGGGGCTCTCCTTCACCTCTCATTGCTGAGCCAGAGTTCCGGAAGTTTGTTCTAACAGAGGAGGATGAATTTCTCATAATTGGTTGTGATGGGATTTGGGATGTTATGTCAAGCCAGCATGCAGTCAGCCTTGTCCGCCATGGGCTGCGGCGACATGATGACCCTGAGCAGTGTGCCAGGGACCTTGTTATGGAGGCCTTACGCCGAAACACATTTGACAATCTCACTGTAATAATTGTGTGCTTCTCTTCTACTGATTATCAGGAGCCATCACCGCCTACACCTAGGCAACGGAAACAGAGGTGCTTTAGCCTCTCTACAGAGGCATTATGTAGCTTGAGGAACTTGTTGGAGGGCAGTGCCAACCGCTGAATGTAAAGAGAATAATTTTCTAATTTCCATTGTTGTGTTAATAAACTGTTTCTGGCTGCTTCAGTCTGGAGATAGAAAAAGCAGCTCGCATTTTTGCAGATGACTGTTTTCAAACAGCAAGCATTGAGCATTGGTTAATGTACATAACAGTGATGGGTGGTGCTGGCGGTGTAAAGATCGATTCAGATGCATGTATGTTTTATTAAAGCACGTTCATCATGGATGTATTGTTTTGGCGTCGCAGCCTCGTTCCGCTGCTAATTTAATATATTCTATTTTTAATCTTGATGTGTATCTGTACAGTTCGAATAAAAAATCTCTTGTTATTGTTTATATTCTGTCCTTTTCATCTACCATATTAAAACTTTTTTTTTATTTTAGAATGAGGCGTTAATTGCATGTTTCACGTCGTACGAATCTCTTAATTCATCAAATGACAAGCATATTTAATTCAAGATACATTCGAATTTCAATATGCCAACTTGCCTAGTATAAGTTGTTATTATCAAAACATCAATTAACAAAACATTAACACTGTCCATTATCCCTTCAACAATTCAATTTTTTTATTTAATTTTTCTTTCAATTTTATCGTATTTTATTGTTACTACCAAAATCAACAGAAGCATCTGATGGAAAGTTCTTTTCAGGTTAGTCTCAAGTTAGCCATCTTGCCATGATCCCATACATGGAAACCTGAGGCAGGTGTACTAACCCTGTTTTCTGAAGTTAACAGAGTAAATAATGGGACAACCAGTTCTATTTTCTCTTATCCTGACACATTCGAATGGTAAATCTAGTAGTTCAGAAACATGGGTGAGAAGGGAGTATGAAGCAAAAGGTGTTATTTAATTAAGCTACTCTTTTTTAAATTCGTGAGTGTTGCCAACCAAAGGAAAACTCAAGCATATATCATGAACTTTTCATTATTTTTGGAATTGATCAACAATCCAAAGTAAGGGTGCTGAGTACAATCAATGGCAAATTAATAAGAAAACTTCTCCCTTCTTCTACGGGGAACAATGCTGCCAGTGAAAGATAATCATATTGATTCTGTAAATATTCCAACTAAGAAAATTGTTGATGATCATTAGACATGAGTTCCAGCTACCCCATTTGAAGCATGGAATTCAGTCTGCCAAAGTGCTTTTCGCAAGTGTTGCAAATCTTTCCAAACCCCCTCTGAGTAAGCTCTCAAGCAAAGGTTGGAGTGCCTGAAAAAGTGACAATAAAGTAAAATGGACTCATCATTCACTGTATTGCAAGTGCAAGGACATATTCTTATACAAGACAATTTATATCTTCTTCTCTGTTGAAAACAAGCAGCTTGGACACGGCAACTGCACACATCACTTAAATGCACATTACTGTTCATTTTTTACTTGAGCAGGCTAAGCATGTAGTGCTCCTTTCAAAGTAATAAAATAGCATCTAAATGGAAGTACGAATGCTTACTGTTGCTAGAGGAGCCAAAATTCGGGGAACTTCATATGAAACAGTTAGCTGAAAAGGAAAAAAATATATAATTACAAAGGTCTGAGCTAAGTTTTGATTGTAAGAAAAATGATACATCATTATCTTTTCCTTGTTATAGTGCCACATTTCTTTTCCTTGTTATAGTGCCACACATTCCTATCACAAGCCTGAGAACACACACAGTGTCAGAGATTTGAATTAGAGAATTTGTACATTATTTTTCTTTCCAAGTTTATGGTTCTATTTAAAAAATAAAATTACATAAGATAAGACTATTTTGGCAAGTTGGTGAAGGCATGCAGAAATGACAATCTTGACAGAATATTTAGTTGATCTGTTAATAAGAATCTAATTAATCCACTAAACTTAGGGTGATGAACTGTGATTATAATAGCTAACTAATTGAAAAACACAAATGCTGTAACCATGAAGATCAAACTGAATGTTGTAAATAGAAGCTCACTTCTACCAGACATGATGAAGAACCTTTAGGAAAAAATCGAACAGAGCCTCTGCAATGTAAGAAAAAAGTTAATTAACATTCTGCTATTATGTTAAGGAAAAATGAAATGATATTACATTCTGCAAGGCACTCAAATGCAATACCACATGACAACTCTTTCATTGCATGCTTAAGTTATATGGGCATGGATCAGCTCAACAATGTCAACAACCATACACATTTATTGCAAGCAATTTGAAACTTTATTAGTTAATGCAGATGAAATATGCTTCCCATCTACATTCATGAAAATCTCACTCAAATTGGTGTTAGCTAACAGCACCAGGTTTAACACTAAAACTCATCAACACGTAGCAATGAGAATTGAAAGAGAAATACAAGAAAATTCCCACCAAAATAAAAAAAAAAACAAAAAAACTTAAGCAAGTAATTGTGGAAGCAAATTGATATCATGAACCAACATTAATGAACTAGATCTATGCATCTATGCTCATACCTTGTTCACCATCCCCTCTATCTAGTATATTCAGGGGAAATTTCTTAATAGCAAGCCTGAAAAAATGTGTTTGCTTCAGCATTACTGAGCATCTTCCAGGCACTTAAGAAGATTAATGGTGCCAGAGAAAATTCTATATATTGTTTTCATCCAATACTATAATCCGAAATTAATTTTTATCACATGATGAAATTTACAGTCACACACATACACGTGATAATTAGCTATTTACTGCAAGTTATTTAATTTCAAGTCATGTGAGTGTGTCAACAAGATTTCTCTAACCATAGGCAGCAAATACAATAGGCAAGAAAATTTCCATAATCTTGTGATGTTAGTATATTTCTGTGGAATACAGTCTAGGACATCTTGGACTATGAATTTAGCAAAGGAAATCTCATATTCTCATTAACCAATCATGCAAAGGCTAAAAGGTGCATCCTCTATTCTTGAGATTATGTGGTTAATCCTGCACAATTTGCTACCTGCCTTTTCCAGTTACCTGTTAGGAAGACCTTCCAGAGATCTCCAATGAATTTTCTGATTGGGGGTTGGCTGCAACAAGTTGAACACAGAATAAAAATGAATGGGAACATAGCAAGGAGGCACTGATTTCACCTCTGATCATGCAGCGAAAGCATTATGCATCCATTAACGATTAGTGAAAATGTTTCCATACAACACAAAGGATCATTACCTGCATATTTCTAGCAAGCCAAGAATATTCAAGTTCCTGACCAAGTGCTTTATACTTCAGTGACCACCGTGATAGGTCGGGCTTGTCTTTGAGTACCTATTAAATAGAACCAAACTTCAACTTAACCTAAACGCAGACATTTATAGCTATAATATGTTAAAACAAGTTGAGATTTTTTCTTGATCATTATAATGTAAAATGAAATCATGAATGCTCCATATTTTATAGCCCCCCTTCAAATTGAAAAACTAAAGTCACAGATAAAACCAGTCATGAGCTAACATTAAAACAGTAGTGCTTATTTAACCTACCTAGGCGTTAGATAAATCAAAAGAAGAAAAACATCAAAATTGTTGCACACCTGTACAGATGAAATGAAGGGCATCCAACGAGGAATTGATTCACGATCTGAATAAAGCTTATAAGCCAACCCAACAGGCACATCAATTTCCATCTTAACCCTGCATTTAAAACCCATAATTTGGTTAAAATCACACAAACAATGATCATTGAAGACCCATATTCAATCACAACAAACTCCAATTACCTAGCATTCCTCCAATTTCACAGCCCAACAAATTGGAAACAATTAGTTAAAAGCAAAGCAAAATACTATTGGTATCTTACGTGCAATCCTGAAACTCCATGACTGGAGAAGAAAAGGGCTTGAAACCAGTAAGAATTGAGCTTCTCTTCGAGTATCCATATCCATATTGGACTTTACTGATAGACGATGATGCTGTGATTTTGCAAGTGCGTAAGGAGTTTAATAAGACTGCTGCGTTCTTGTTCTTAGCAGTTGACAAGTGGAGGGAAGTTGGGGTTGACCAATGCGCAACAGTCGTTGAAGCAGCAGCAGCAGCAGCCATGGTCAATAACAGGTATACTGAAAGAAATTGCTGCTGTTGTTTTTATTATTACAGAGACTGGAGAACAGAAGAAGGGGACTTGCCAGCCTGAAACACCACATAGTATTTGTTAGATTTTTCTTCTCCCAACATAAAATATTTTTGCAACTATCGTTACTCTCACGTGCCCGTTACAACATTGTTTAGATCGGCCAACTCAGCCGCCAGTATGATATTTTTATTTTTCAAAAAAAAAAAAATTATATATGTAAGTTTTTTAATATGTTTTTATAATTTAAAAAATTTAAATTCAAATAAAAAAATATATGTATATATGTAATTAAATATATTGAGAATTATGTGTAAATAAATAAATAAAAAATTATTAATGATATCTAAAAATAAAATTTAAAAAATTAAGAGACACATGTAAATCAAGATATTTAACCGGATGTGTTTGATAAATTTATTTATTAAAATAATTTTTTTATTTAAGCAAATGATAATAGAAATAGAGACACAAATTAAATTCATAAAATAAAATAAAAGGAGAAAAAAATAATGCAAGGCTGCACATATTAGAAATATTATCTGAAAATATTTTTTTTATTTTCAAAAATTAAGTTCATCTATAAAAAAATTAAAAAAAATATAAATGAATTAGAAAAACTCTTCAAATTTAAATGTATAACTAAAAAAAATAATCATTATTTAAAAAAGATTCTCCAAACAAAATGAAAGAAAAAAGAGATACTAATTTAAATATAAATTAAAAAAATGAGAAAAAAACTATAAAAAATCATTAATTTTAAAATATAATTAGAAAAAAACTTTGAAAAAAAATGAAGCATAGGCCAGGTGTTGCTTGGCCTGGCAAGCCAGACTAGCCCCCCTGATAATTTTGTTAGGGTAGATGATGTTTGCCCTAATTTTTTTGAAAAAATCAAATGACATGTTGTTTGATTTGTCTAGATTACAACTACTGTGGTGGTTGGAAAATCAAAGCTTAAGTTTTTTATCCAAAAAACCATTTTTTAACCCATTTTGACCCAAAAACACATAAAACACCGTTGGAATCGTGATAAACCTATTTATGGCATAAAAAAACACAAAAAACCTCCACAAAAATCGAAATCAACCAAAATCCAAAAATCAACCCGAGTCCAAATATGTTTTTTCACAAACTTTAAAAGTAAAAAAACATTTAATACGAACTCCCCTCTTCATTAAAATGGAACCATTTGATAAAAATATCATTTGTTTTGGTGGTCTAAATCGGTGTCAACTACATTTTTCTCTTTCTACCGCGAGAATCCAGTGACCTCTCTCTCTCATCTCTCAAGTCTCAACCAGTGACAAAAAAATAAAAAAAATAAATTTTTGTATCAAAATTGAATTGAAAAAATATTTAGGTACTAAAATTGTATAATTTGAGTGATTTTTAAAGTTTAAGAACCAAAGTGTATTTTTTGCAAAACTTAT
>Ga0307511_10005985_pt1 | contig 12284 bp, 5 predicted proteins | sample 13_EM_MG_FD_200266 | JGI IMG/M metagenome (GOLD analysis project Ga0307511, IMG submission 200266) | Populus trichocarpa ectomycorrhiza microbial communities from riparian zone in the Pacific Northwest, United States - 13_EM | ecosystem: Host-associated > Plants > Roots > Unclassified | place...
AAATCATACTACAATAAAAAAAAAAAAAACACCTAGTATAATGATTACCTGAATCAAGACACCAATGTTATTAGATGAAAAATACTCCATCACTATGATTATAACAAGTCATGAAATGTAAGTATAAAGGAAGAACACCACAAAGATAGTTATCTGTGATAAGTTCAAAAACTAAAAGTATGAGCGACATCGCCACACACAAAATATTATTCTGAAAATAATTCAAGTCTCTTAAAAAATAAACCAAATGTTTGTTAGTGTAAATTGTTTATTGAAAAAAAATAAGCCCAAAACTACTTCTAATATCCTTGAATAATAAGGATTATTGTTGCACATGAGATCCTCACTATATAAGGGTTGTTGCCTAATTGATCTTTTTAAAAAGTAAGGAATCCTTGCAAAATAAAAATTTCACATGTAATTAAATCTTTCCTTTTTAAGAATCTACAAATCATATAAAAAATAGTCATTCTCCATTTATTTTTTTGTCTGTTTATAGATTTTAATTCTTATTTTAAGCATGTTGTTCTCTCTCATGTGGATGGGTTATTGAACGTACCATATATGAATAAAAAGCTTGAGATGTCTAGTTTTTATACTAATTGAAATCGCAACAAGATTCCACATGCAACTTCATGTATGGCTCAAACAATAAATAAAGGACCAACTTGATAAATTTACAAATTTTCAACCCAAACATCTAGAATCAGTCCTGTCAATTTTTCTTGGATCTTCTTTGTTTTAGACCTTATAATTGACTCAATTGACATTTCTAATGAATTATTTCTTGATGCTCATTAATTATTTTCAGAATATGAAATGCTAAAACAACAAAAACCAAATTAAAAGAAATATCAATATATAAAAAATTAAAAAAGGTAACTTGGAATGATAAAACTAAAAAAAAAAAAATCAAAACTGCATCGCTCATATAGTGAATAGTGAAACCGAGTATTTTTTGGTGATTATTGTTAGCGAGGGAAACAATGAACAATTGATTTTTTTATCACGACAAACATTTGTTTTTATCAAAATAGAGTTGTTTCGTACAATAGAGATTTACGATTCATTAATAAACTAGTCAATTACCCACACGTTGCTGTGGTTCAAGACTAAAGATAGATATATCAATTGCTTCCTCCATTTATACCAATCGTGCTTTGATCTTGTAATCAGTTTTCTCGAATTCAAGAGTTTGTAGCTTGTTCAATAATTTAAACGTGATATGCAGTATTTCTTTGATTAATTAATCAAAGGAAGCATGCAAGAAAAGCAATGTGAGTTTTAAAAATTTTGCTTCTCCAGATCATTTAATTCCATTGATGCATCTTAAAATCTGAACCTATCATCTTCAATTTCGAAGTCAGAGGGAGCACTTTTCCCTTGAACAGAGCAAGGATGTCAATGATCTTATGCGAGGGCTGCACGGCTTACAACTGAAAACAGAACTCAACCTCCAGAGGTAAATTAGCCAGCTCTCTTCTATTTTATGCAGCCATCGACCAAAAATGGACATCGTTGCCGAGATGTCTATTTTGCTCATTGTAAGCTCTCCAGGACACTAACACAATGCACCTGCATTGTATTGGTGCCTAGAATAACAAGAGCAATGCAGCCACAACACAACATGAGCAAACAAACTTGACCACAGGAAAAATAATAATAATAATCAGCATCCTAACCAATTTAAACTCAAGAATCTTAAATCAACAGAAAGATCTGTCGATGTTAAACAATTTTTTGTCACATATTGCAACACCAGAGTCCATTTTGCAGGACAAATGACACCCGGGTTCCCTCTCATGGCTAGGATATCAAACAGGCCAATGGAAATACCCATGATAAGTTCTGCTATCTACTTGAACAAGAACGCGCTTAGAAACTCAAATTTACAAAATCTTCCCTAGGGGTCTCAATTCCCTTGGCAAACCATCAAAATTCCCTGCATTTACATCAGATTGCAGCATAGGCCGCTTCCCAATTTTCCAAATAATGCCCTCCGCCAGATGCTCCTTGCTTGGAGTCAGCATTACAAAATTTGGATCAGCTCTTTGATAACTGCATATGTGCACTATCAGCAAGGATAGAAAATCGTTGCTTGCAAAGATTTCAAATTTAGAACACTTCAATTACCACATAGAGCTCAAGCTCATGCAAGCTCGTCAACATGTCAGGATCCAGTTGTCATAAAAACATGAAAACTTGATGACTTCTGCAACAAGTTTGATCATGTTTCTCGAGCTTGCGGAGTATCACTGCTCAGCAGCTTTTTTTAGATATTTACACTAGGTTACAAAAGGACAAACAAATTAATGAACCTGGCTTCTCTGAGATTTTCAATACGGATTCCAAAACCATATGATGTCTTTCCAATAATACGATCTCTAGTAGCTACAAAACAATCAGATTATTTGCTTGGTTACAAAACTGAAAGCCTCATAACAGTTTACACGCTTATAACAAAAGCAACAAAAACAATATTTGTGATGAAATAAAAAAAATGGAGCTTCATACAAGTAGAGTTGGAGGAACAATGTATTCATACACAAGCAACTGACTTTCTCATTCCTCTCTACAAACACCTGTTCTTACCTTAGAGCAACGGGTAGTATGTATCAAGAGTGCAGAAGTGACTTCAAGTTTTTGGGTACGAGCTTCAAACAAAGGGTTTCTATTTCTCCAAAATTTCAAAACTCGTGATCGAGATTTCTCCAACTAGCGGAGTATGATGCAGTGCAGGAACAAGAAAGTTTACTTGTTTGTCTATAATTTAGTACATTGAGACTTTTATTATTATTTAGGTAGCTTACTACGATTTTGTTGTTGTTGTTAAAAGGTAATACTTTATTAGGATTCTTATTTCCTACTTATTTTGGTGTCTATATAAACACCATATTCTTTATAGAAGGCATAGAACATTAATGATTATGAATTAAGGATCAGAATTAAGCATTGTTTCTTCTGTTTATTTGAATCCTCTCCCATAGGCTTTTCTTTCAATTCCTCAGCCCTCTTCAATAGCAGTTTACCCTCTTCTATAGGGTTTCTTTATTCGACTTCAATTTTTTTCTCTCCTGTAGGGAATTCAGTTTCTTTCTACCTTTTTCTACCAACTTATCCTAGATCGGTATGTTTCTTGCCAAAACGTTTCTGATTGATTTATCATATCTGGATCAAAATGCCTAAGCATCAACAAAACAAGTCAACTCAGCATGTTATGCATCAACTAAAGCAGCAATCCCAATAGAAAACATCGATGCAGAACATCAGCCCAACTTCAAACCATCTAATTGTCTTGAAGTGATTTTGAACCACACCCTCTAGTTTTGTTCCATGATATAGGTGCACTTTCACATTTCAAAGTTTACAGCATCTATTTCACTTTTATCATGATTACAATAATCCACTATTTGCCTGAGATAGATGCCACAAAACATTTGAGTGTTTCATTTTACATTGCATGCCCAAATACAAGTTAGTATATGCAGAGCACCATCCCTTAAATGTAATGTACCAGACTATAAATCGATATGTAAACCAAAAGGGTTTGAAATAAATATTCTAACCATATAATATAGCTAATAATTGTGATGTAATTTAGACTTATAATGGTCTAAGCTTAAAAAAGAAAAGCAATCAAAACCTATCCACAGACAGCACAGCAGGGCGAATACTTGAAACTATTTATAACCACTAGCACCTGAAATATTGAAGGTGAAGGAAGGTTTCCACCATGACTTGAACGCAAATGCTAATGTTGAGCTGAGAGGTCCAACCTTTCCCTGCAAAAGTTTGAAGTACAGACATGTCTCTAGCACAATACTATCTGTAACTATAATAATAATATTGCTCCAGAATTACAGCTACCTTCAATAAGAAATTTTTATTTGCTTGCCAGGAAGCAGCAGCTTGAAAGGTGGAATCTGGGATATTGTTTGATGTTTTGGGATCGTCAACCCTTCAAAACTCAACCGCATTAAAATCTGATAATAACATTGATTACATTCCAAGAATGTCACTTGTAATACCTTGTCTGTAACTCAAATCCAAAGTCAATGTAATTCGTAATTCCAACTATTTCATTTTCTTCAAGCGGATTCTTTACCTGTGTAGTTGAAGCAGTAAAGCTTGTCAGAATTCAGGAAAACATATTTATCTCCTAGGCACTCAGAATCCAATATCAATGTTTCCTAACCAAGCTGCTGTATAAAATAATGGTTCATTCTAGTTTTGCTGTTCCTTGATCTTCTAAACAGCAGATGGGTAAGAAAACCAACCTATATTTAGATTCAAATTTCATTATCAATTCTAGAAGATCAAGATATATTAACCTTCTAATGGATTCATTTAACATCTTCGCATATGAAAAATTCTTGGAACTGATTAAACCAACTGCAACTAAAATACAAGAATGGATGATAAACCACCACAAGCAAAACTTAAACATGTTTTAGCTAACATCTTACAATATAAGAAAGAAATCATATAGAAATATAATACAAATTGTTTGACCAATGATCCAGTTACAGCATATACTCTAATAATCTAGAAGTTAGATTCTTTTTGTAATTAAAAATCCCCTGAACACAGGAGAAAGGAAATAAAGTTTTCATCTGGTTAATATAATTGACTGCACCTTATGTTTACAGAAATGCCAGTAGAGATTATCTATCAGACTATTTGCATGTCTTTTGATGAAAACCCACAAAAGTCCACTCACTACCCGATAACTAATGTATTCCATCCCATGAAATGTTCACTTTGATCTACCTAAACAGAAAGAACAAAATAAAACCTAGTACATGTAAAAACAAGGAATCGATTAATAATATGATAGCTTGTGAGAAATCAGCCTAATGGTCAACAAGTTTATGACAAGCTGTATATATAATTAGTGGAAACAAAAAACCATTTGTAGGACAAAACAGATAGAGAAGAGAAGAATACCCGTCTCTGGACGACCACATGTTGATAGAATGAGGCAATGAACTACAGTTGAAAATAAGCATATCAGCACTCAATAAAGTGCATATTATAGGATGAATAACAAATAAAAAATTTAGCATCAGAAAATGATCATTATCTTCTAAATTGCAATAGATGCTTTCACATTTTGATTGTTAGTCAAAATCCAGAACCTAGTGCTAGTATTCAAGCCATGCTAGAAATATTTTGGATTTTTGTCCTATGGAGGATTCGTTGTGAGCAAGGGTTTGTTATTTGTGGAATTATGGTTGAATAGAGCTTGTGTAGCAAGAATTAAGGAGAAATCAGGTTGCGAACAGAAACCTGCAGCACTCTATTAGCAGAAAATTATGGCAAGGGAGAATAAAAATTATAGGAAATAGGAGAACAAGAGAAAGGAGAAGAAACCTTAGGCACCAAGACTTCAAAATAACATAACTCTCAATTTATTTCATAACTCAACTGTGGTGAAAATTAAAACACACCATCTCTATCTATTTATAGAGATTAGGAAACCATAAAAGACTAGGATCACTGATCCTTAGAAACTAAACAGGAATAAACTATGAAAGAATAAGACACAGATTCCTAAATAAGAGTAGACCTTCAAGGTGATTCTAGAAATTACCACGAAAGGGAATCGCAGGGACATGCATACAATTCTGCCCCTTCTTACAAAATAGTCCAAAACTGAAATTCAAATCCTTAAACTGAGAAACCTAACTTTATAACTTATTCTTAGGCTAGAAAACCTCTTTTTTGATGAAGAATTGCATAAGCTAGAAAACCTCTTTGTTGATGAAGAATTGCATAACTTAGTTTTGATTTTCCGTACTAGATAGGTCTTCTTTAACCATAACTTAAGTGTATCATCATCAAGGGGTCTGCAATATAGCAAAATCATGTAAAACCTGAAGCTAGCATTAAGATACCATTTTCCACATCAAAAAATGCTATGACACCATGCAGTTTAATAAAGCTTTAAAGAATAAAATAAAAAAGCATAAGAAACTAACCTGGGAAGTTTTAGCAAGTTCAAGACTGAAATTGAAAGAAGGGCTCAAGGGGCTCCCGGATCCTACTCCATATCCAACTGCGGCACTCCAATTCATTAAATTCTTGTATTTAGCGTCATCTTTGCTTCCATCTAATAGAGCAACATCAACAAGTTGAACATTACACACCACTTTTTAAGAGTTGTCTCCTTGTATATCAAAAGAATTTTTTAAAAATAAAACAATGAAATATCATTTTTAACAAACTAATATATGGACTAGCAAATTGAAAAATACTAATAACTGGAAACCAATCTTCTATAATTTTTTACAAAATTGGATATGATCTCTCCAGTTTTCCATGTCAAAAGGCCTATTAAACATGCTTAAGGAATGTTCGGTACAAGATTGGATTAGACATGACAAGACAATTTCACTTGTAATGGTCTTTGTTATGCAAGTGGGACAAGACGAAAGCAATTTCTCTCCCATCTCAGCCAAATTTTGGTCCCTGAATTTTTTCATGGGACAATCTTGTCCCATCCAGTCCAGTGCAGTCCTATCTAGTCCCATCTGCTCACCAAATGTACCCTAAGTCAGCATTCTTAGCAGTATAGCTAGTATTTTAGAAATTTTGCAAAAATATGAATTAGATCCCTCGAAAGATGTATGTTATTTCCCTTAAAAGACAGTTGCTGCAATCCACATGATCATCAATTTCATTCATTTAATTGACAAAGAAAAATATCCGACCTGCCTAATCCTTGCAACCCTTCCCCTTTGCTCTTTCTCTTCTATCTCAGAATGCATGCATTTACTAGACTACTCTATACAAACTCTTAATGCGCAAACAATTTAACAGAAACATGCAAATACGTTCACACACTCGCACTCCAAAGATTATGAAAACCTTAATCAAAATAAGTATAGGATGCAGTCAGAAGAACTGACATCAGCTCCTTAAAGCAACTGAACTCAAGAAGTATATCAAGAAAAACAAGAATAAATAAGAGAAAAAAAAAAAGACAACATCAAGAGAAGACAGCCAACTTACATCTAGGCAAAGGAAGTAATATTCAGATTCATGAGGCTACTTTAAGAAACTTGTAAAATAAATTTAACATGGGAAAACTTACATTGAGGCTCATATTGCACACCAACAGTTAGCCTTCCCATTTTGCTCACTAGCCATGCATGCTTTGGTGACTCATATTTAGCTGGAAATCACAACAATAATATCCAAAATACATGTGAATAACTAGTATCTCCAAAAGCTGGAATCACTCATATTTGGTGACTCATAATTTCTAGGATACAAAGCGTCAATCAAGTAAACACATGCAAAGAAGGATAGTTTCTCCAAGTAACATGGCCAGAAGATGATGATCCCAGTAAGTGGAGTCAGAATTTTCCTTTTTCAGTTTAGTCACTCGATTAATTAATTATACATTACTAACAAACTTAGAAAAGTGGAAAGAAGAAGAATATACGAGCTAAAGACTATGAATTATGGTAACAAAAAGTCATTAGTTCCCTATGTCACCCCACTCTCTTTTCTGTATTCTTTTATTTTGTTTTGTAGTTTATATCATTAAAGACCCATCACTATAGAGGATAGAGATTATTCTAAATGTAAAGTAAACGACAGAAGGGGTGAGAAATAATGGAAAGAATTATTAAATAAAATGACTAAACAGATGAAACCTTGATTTATTTATTGGATCAGTTGTTATTTCTCAGATACAAAACATTCAAGGCATATGAGCAAAAATTTTAATCTTAAATGTTCAAATGAATATATGTAAATATATTTGTGTGTTCATGTAAGTGAAGGTTTCTTTTTTATAATGAATGACAAGTTTCTTGTTAATAGAGCATAAAAAGAAATACATGGGTAAGGAACAGCAGCCCTCCTTTATTGCAATATGCATGATCAATTAGGAAATACAACAACAAATCGTTTTTACAATCAAGTTATAAATTTGATTCCAGCTTCTTATCTCATGATTGAACATTGGTGTGTTAATGGGGTCTCAAATGACTAAAAGTCCAAAATATTTGTTCACTATTAGCTACGACTATCAATTTTCAAAATTGAATGGAGTCAATTGACCCCACTCACATACACTCAAAATACAGCTGGCTCTGTCCCTAGGCCCCGTCATTTTTGCTTAAGAGAAAGGGAGATGTAATGGAAATAATATCATTTTAGCCAGGTTCTAGAACTGCAGTAAATTCTGCAGAACTGGTTTAAATATGAAACATAGTCTTTGCAAACGATGAAGAGTAGAAATTATACAATACATCTGGCATTCAAATTTTGCATTCCTAAATAGATATCAGTTTAGCATTTATTTCCTGCCCCACCCTACCCTTCACTACCTTTTCCCCTGCATCCCATCTACATGGTATTTCAAGGAATAAAGCTAGAATGTTGATTCAACTTAAGAAAATCATTGAAAATGTTAATACAGTATCATTAGGAAATCTTCCAGACAGAAAGAATAAATAAAGATGAGAGCAGAAAAATGGAAAGCAGCAATTAAGGGAACCCATGACCACACTCGTCCATGCATCCATCCACTCACATGCATATATGGCCATTAAAATGAATTATATACCTATGACATTATATAAATTTAGATTACATACAGGCCAAGGGCATAAGTGCGGCTCCAACTGATAAGTTTTCTGACCCGTATCTGAGTCCTACAACACCATAATCTTCTGTAGATATTCTGCAACAGTAGTGAGCTTTGTGAAAGGATAAATTTGAAAAAATAAAAGTCACCAAGATACCCGAGGACTCATTTAACATCATTCTAACAGTAAGGAGGGGCATACCTTTTTCGCATAAGTAATGGGAAAATGCCGAACGCTCCAAATCCATATTTAGGGTAGTAAGCAGATGAGCGCATTTGCAAAATGCTGAGGTGTATATTTAAAGTTTAGATGGTCTCGGCAAAGACGAGCACAAATACTAAAAAAAAAAGGAATATAACAAGGCAAGGTAATATTTTGCTCACGGGTCAGAACTTGAAACAAAAAGGTCCATGAATGAATGAGGGTCATCCAAATCACTGCTCATATAAAGACTCATTGTTAAATAGTTGCAATATAGCATTTAGACAGAGGAGAGAGGGAAAAAAAAAAAAAAACCTTTGCCAGCGAAACAAAGCATTTCCCACAATGTTCTCCTCCGGTTTATGGTTTAGCGGACCTGAAAGCTAATCATTTTATGTTAAGGGGCGAAAAAAAACAAAGGTTAAGGGCCTATTTGGGAGTGTAGTTGAGGTTGTTTTTCAAAATGTTTTTCGCTTAAAAATACATTAAAATAATGTTTTTGTTATTTTAAAAAATTCATTTTTGACATCAGTCCATAAAACGATCCAGAAAGACAAAAAATTCAAAATTTGTGGTGCAAAAGCAGCCCCAAATAGGGCCTAAATCATAAATCATATAATGCATGTCTAATAGTAAAGTAACATAATTTTGAAAGTAAAAGGTTGTAAAATAAGGAAGATGAACAGTGTGGAATGGATACAGTTGCAATGAAATCGACGTGAGGATCATCAATTGGCTTCAGCATAATTCTTGTGGTAAAATGTGAAGCTTCCTCAAAGTAATCCTCAAAAAGGCACTTCAAAGCCAACTTCCCAAATAATATGTTATAAGATGACTCCAGCATCCTACAATTATATACATATATATATATAATTCAACATAAATGTAATACCATTCCATACCTAAAATAGCAGCAAACTTGAAATGAGAACTGTACTCTGCTCTCTCTCAAATCATTTTTTAATAATTTCTCGCAATCTAAATAAAAATAAATAAAAACCTGGTGCGGGCAGCCAGAGGAGGGAAGTCGAAGAGAGGAGGGACCAGCACCATAGGTGGTGGTGGCTCCTTGTTCATCAAGTTCCCCATTCTCGGTTTTGTTTTTTTTCAATGTTGAGCAGATTTCTTCTGCTTAGAAATAAATAAAACTGGGAATCAATCAAATGTAATAAAACATAATAATAAAATAACTAAGTGAAAAAGAGATGGATAGGATATGATTACTCACTACTGCAACAGAAATCTCTAAATCCTCGCGCCTCCAACGCATCTCTCTCTCTGAGGTTGATGACGAATTCAACTCTCCAGTCTCCCCTCCCCACTTCTTTGCTAATCCCCACTCACGTGGCACTGCATACTGTTGCCATCATCTTAATTTTGTTACATAATTACAAATCTGTCCCTGCCCTTTTTTTTAATCTATTTTAGGATTTACTATATCATGGATTTTTTTTTATTAACGTGGGTGTCCGGACCAGCTTGCGTGCATCTCAACTAATCACATAGGCCCTGAAGTTAACGACCATGTAAACCTCTAGTGGCCTTAAGGTTTGTGAGACTCGAACTGTGACCTATTATATCATGGATCTTTACTGCATTGCAAGGTTGTAAAAAATAATTTTTTGATATGATATAAATAATATAATATAAACTTGAATTGAAAAATTATAAAATTATAAGTTAATTTTTTAATTAATTATATATTGATAATTCCAGTTAAGAAATTAAATTACATTAAAATCTGATAAAGTGAGTAAACAATATTATAATCAATGAGTGATGTAAATAAAACGAGAGAGATAATAGTATAAATCAATAAATTAATGACACGAATAAATAAAAAATCTTATAACAAAACTTCTCAATACATGAGAATCACTGCATGGTAGTAAGTACTCATGAACCTGGTGACAACTTAGTTGTTTCCATCATAATAAGTCCTAATAGACCTCTTTTGGTTTGTAAGCTAATGAGTCCAAGTTAGTAATTAACTAAGATAAATTCAATAATAAAATAAACTCCTAAATAATATCTAATACGCTAGAAAAACTTTAAATTCAAAATAATTATTCAAAATTAAATAAATAAATAAATAAAATAAAATAATAAAAAGTTTTAATGTTAAAATTCCTTCATGTAGCCCGAATCTCCAATTTTCGTATTTTTGGCAGATTTTAGTTCTGATTTCAAACATGTCATTCTCTCTCGTCTGGATGAATTATTGGGCCTACGATATATGGTTGGAAAGCTTTATATGTCTAGTTTCCAGCCCAACTTTAATCACAGCAAACTTCAATTGATAGCTCCAAATATGTCCCAAACAGTACACGAAGGTCTAGTTTGACATATTTAACAAGATTCATCTACTAACTTTCACCCTCTAAACTATTATGTTCTCAAACTTCATTTGACCTGAAAATTTACCACAATATATTCTCATGTGTCTAATATTTTCCAGTAAAATTTTAGCTCTATCCAATGTACAGTTTAAAATATATGTTTAATCTCACAAAACTGGTTAGGAAACATTTTAAGGTCAAATTTGAACCTGACTTGGTTCATATTACAAATTTAGTAAACTCGTAAAATTGGACCGAGTTTACCAAGTTTACCGATTTTACTAATTTTGCACGAGTTAAGTCCGATTTTACAGGTTTCGAGTTTTTAGTCCGATTTTGTACGTTAGATACATGTTGACTCGTAAAATTGTACGATTTTACGAGTTAACTCGCGATTTTAACAACAATACTACATTGTGTTAGATAAAAAAAATTTCAATATGAAAAAAATATTATGGATGTTGCTAATGTATTTTTCTAGTTAAAATGTGTAGGGTTGATTTATGTGATCCAATTTATTTGATGAATCCAAAAACAATCCGAAAAATCAGTAAAAACATTGTTTAACTAAAACAAATTCCAATGTGACATGCTTTTATTGATATTAAGTGACAACATATTAGATTGACTTGATTCGATCTAAGTTAACATACTAAATCTACAACCCAGACTATAAGATCATGATAACCCCATAGCAAATAAATCAAGACAAATATGAAGTCAAATTCTCAATCAATCAAAAGTTAAAAGATGAAATTGAAAAAAAATTAAAATAAAGGACCTAAAAAAAGAATCTAGTTAAACTGTCAAACTTGCAACCTAGGTAATAAGACCGAAATAACCTCATAGAAAACAAATCAAAATAAAATTATGAAACTCAATTTCCAATTGGTCCAATGTTGAAGGATAAGATTAAAAAAATAATTAAAAAAAACATAAAAAAACAATCTAAGTCAATCTGCCAAACTCATGACTCGGGTCATGAGACTAGGATAACCTCATAAAAAATAAAAATAAAAACAACTTGATTTAACCTACCAAACTCACAACCTATATTGGTCATGAGAACAAGATAATCCTATATACAGCAAAACATAACAAATTATGAAACTTAATTCCTAATTGACCAAATATTGAATGA
>Ga0307511_10005986_pt1 | contig 12282 bp, 19 predicted proteins | sample 13_EM_MG_FD_200266 | JGI IMG/M metagenome (GOLD analysis project Ga0307511, IMG submission 200266) | Populus trichocarpa ectomycorrhiza microbial communities from riparian zone in the Pacific Northwest, United States - 13_EM | ecosystem: Host-associated > Plants > Roots > Unclassified | place...
CGTTGAACGAAGAGCCCGACGTCGAGACACAGAGGTATCTGGTTGACACCGTCTGTGGTCGTAGACGATGAAACAAGGATACAGTCGAACCATGATTAATGAACACTGCGCATAGTTTGAAGGAAATTAGCATTGGATGTGAAAAAAGATATGGAACGAGGAGAACACGCACATTCTAAGTTTTTCGGACTCTGCCTCTTACTGAGCTTGCCAATCACCTTGATGGGCTTGCTGGGGAAGAGGCCGATCACTTTGCCCTCTTCATCACCAACTGATGGAGCCGTGACCTTAACCAGGGCTTCGACTTTCTTACGTTTTTCATCGGTTTGAGAAATGAAGAGTTGTTTCCCGACGCATCGGCCCACGAAGGTGGTTCCTATCGGAGGGTCGTTCGCGTCGAATGGCTTTCCAGACGCTCCCGCCCATTCCACAGAACTTTCAGGGGGGGTAGGCTCTCCGGAAATGGAAACGACGATTCGTGGAGGAGCAGTGGTCGGCCCTTCTCCGTTTCTGCGAACCTCGGACCACCACGAGTTTCCCACCATCACCGCAGTGGGCGGGGGACATAAGAACCTGAAATTGAATCCCATTGACGTCAGAGTCAGTTCAGTAAGGGGAGCGAAACAACAACACGAGATCACCATCAATCAAGAGAAATCAAGAATGTAATTGAGCTGATCAACGAAACACCAACCTCTTTTCGTTGCCGTATCGCTTTTGGGCGACCTTGCTGGACATGACAATGATTGAGCGTTCGCCGAATGCGAGGCGGTTTGGTGCCCGCGTGTATTGGTCCAAGTAGGGCCTAGCAGGGAGAATAAGATATACAATCCTTCCGCGATCGAAGGGGGGACCAGCGTACTTTATGAATGACTGGAAGTCGTTGGGGTCAGCGAGGTTCGAAGCGTCTTGGGAATCTGGGGCGGTGTCCACGGAATAGTCCATTGAAGATCCGTTGGTGGCACTTGTGCCGGGGAAATTTGACACGTTGTCATGCCTCGTAATCGCTTGGTTGTGGAAGGTTGGATGTGACGTGCCTTGGTCACCATGCTGAAACGATGGATAAAGATCTCCATCAACGAGCATCGGTGTATCTATGATGATAGAACACACTGAAACCGTGAAACCTTGCGGAGGGGATGAAGCAAGAAAACGCACCGGAAGAATCGCTCCCCCGGTCACAATCGTCACTATCCGTCTCCGTTGCATCGTTCATCCAAGTAGAAAGAGGCTCCGATGGATCTAAAACCCCCTCCAAACACTGAAGAACATATTCGATGCTTGGACGGTCCTTCGGTTGAGGCGCCCAACAAAGTTCCAACACCTTCCACAGGCCGTCCGTGAACCCTGCTTCTCGAGGAGGACGTTTACCTGCGGTGACCTTCTTGACAACGGTCCAGTCTGTATGTTGATGTAATGGGAGATGCCCGCTGATAGTTTCGTAGATGACCATTCCAAGGGCGTAGCCGTCCGAGTACTTAGTTGGGCGAAACTTCTCGAACCCAAAATTTTCCGGATCGATGAGCTCCGGACTCATCCATCGGACCGTCCCACCCTGTGTATATGAGGTTGAGGGCAGAAGATTCGTAGGGTCAGAGATGATTGTGAGTAAACCGAAGTCTGCGAGGCGGGCGTGGCCGGTTTGATCGATCAGGATGTTGGCCTTGACGGACACTGAGATCAGCGAGATAGAATCGTGACCCTGATCACTAATGACATACGCCCTTAAGGTCTCCATGGATCATCCCTTGGTTATGAATATAGATCAGCCCCCTGGCAACGCCTCCCAGCTAGAGGATCGTGTGATTGTGAACGATGTAGATGTGAAGACAGCAAACTTTGGATGGAAAACCTACAAGCTCGAGCCGGTCCACATCCGGGTTTGCTTTCACAAACTCGTTTATGCTCCCATTTGCCATCCATTCCGACACCATTGCAAATTGAGTCTCGGTCATCATCACCCCTATCAGCGGCAGCACATTTGAGTGTTGAAGGGCTTTCCATGTGACGACCTCCTTGCAGAACCTCTACACAGAACTCAGTCAGTAGATCCACACGTGAAAAGAAAGCAGAGCCCAGAACCCACGTTGATTATCTTCTTCAAGTCGCTGGTCGAGTACATTCTCAAAACCTTTACTGCAACGTCCCGGCCACAGTATTCCCCCTTCCACACATCTGCACATCCGCCCCTGTACAACGGGTGCCCGGCCCGGTCGTAGCAAGCGAGGACCTGCAAGGTCCTCGGAACAAGTGAGTGGTGGCCACACGTCTTGTATAATGATTTGAGACATTTCTTTCGGATCGGCGGTAAAAGATCGGGCAGGTCCGGTAGTGTCTGGTGGCGGAACGCGTTAGGTCTATTTCAATCGACCAGATTTAGCGATGGGACGCACCTCGTATATCACGTCGATGAAGACCTGGGCGTCATCCACACAGAAGCGACGGATCATACCGTCCGCATCCGTATTCAGGAGGACCGCTTTAATAAGAGAAGGAAGCTCGTGCAGTGTGAACGCGCGATTGATCAAACATTGGAGGGCTGGAGCACCAAAGTTGAGAAAGAAGGATAAACCGGGGATAATCAATATCGCGCGGAAGACAAACGAAGGGGGGGTAAAAACGTACCACTCTCGGCTGCGAGGGTGACAGGCGCTGCGGGGGTGGGACTCTCAATCACACTGGGGTGTTCACCGAAGGATGAATTCCGTAGGCTGAGAACACCAAGTATCTCTTGGATCGCTAGCTTATGTTCTTCAACCTTCTCCTTGTCGTATATGGTGTGTGATGTGTTTACACCGCCCCTGAGAGTCCGCTCGGTTTCCCATAGGAACCTGGAGTTGTTTGATACGGTAAGCGTTGAACAGGGTTGGGGATAATCAACACACCTCTCCAAACCCTCAAGTGCCGTCATCACGGGTCCGCTAAGATCCTCCACATTCTCTCCTCGGATCGCGGTATCCAGCACCAAACACGCGTTGAAACAGTGTTCGGAAAGTTGCACATATTCCTCGTTATCGATCATCTCATCCTGGTTGGTTCGTCAATGAGGGCCTACGGGCGGAGCAGGAATGAGAACGCTTACCCGGGTTAGAGCTAGGATGGCGCTCACGGTTCTGAAGATCTGTTGTGCGGGGGACGCGTCGACTGCATTCCTGTCCAGGATATTGACCCTGTCGTCGAGGATCTTGCGTGTGTTCGTTTCCACCATCATCGATTGCGAGGGATGCTAGTGGAGGGATGGGGGTCGAGTTCGAAGGGCGCAAGCAGTCGGGCGGGAAACGTACCAGAAGATGTGCACTGGACGTGCAAACCGGGCGTCACTGTCAAACCGAGGGCGCCTTGACCAGGTGGCTGAGCGTCCTCGGATCGGGCAATCTGGCACGAGAGGGGCGGACGACTTGGAAAGTAGGAACACGACCGTCAAGCGTCATGGACCGAAATAGTTGCGTATGGGAAGTCGAGAGGGTGTTGTGGAGCTTGGAGGGGGGTTGCGACCAAAGCTCGACACCGGTGTCGCACGTCCGAGTCGCTTCGTGGGTCCATCCAACCCCCCCCCCCCCCGTTTCACTGGACTCACGGTATGATTTCTGTTTTTATTTTTCAAATGATCACATGCAATAAATGTGTATGGACCGCTAAAGTAAGTGGAATTATAAGAGATGGAGGGGAGTATCGGGGGTGACAGTGCATGTTCGGGAGGAGGGTGCAGCCGGTTGCTGGCACGCGACGAAGGAAGACGCCCGGGGTGGGGCCAGGTTGTGGGGAGAGCCGTCTCAACGACAGGGATGGAGGGGGGAGAAGGGGCAGATAGGCACCCGTGCGGCGACGGAGGGGAGAGTTGGCGTGGGAAGCTCAAGTTAGACATTAGCATACGCTAAGCGACGGCAAGTTATGTAGCTTGTAATTGAGCGGGGGAAAGCTCCGGCTAAGTTAAAGCTTACAAGTATCTTGGAGGAGTTAGGCAAGTCAACTCGCGGACGCATCAGCCAAGCGGCTAAAATCCTATCTCAGCCCATCTGCCTGCCTCAACTTACTGTCGCTTTTAGATCTACGGTCCCAAGCCCTGTCATTTCCGCAAACCATCAAACCCAAGGGCACACAATTGCATTACAGGTGTTTTCCACATAGTAGTTTAGTGTGCCAAGGTGGACCCAATACTACACGTTACAACCTCGGAAGATATAGGGTGGCAGTGTAGACTCGGATGCACGAAAGTGTCTAATGGGGGAAATCCCATTCGTAGCGGTGAGGTTTGAAACGGACGGTGGGCGGGCGGTCGAGAAAATCAAGGAAACCTTTTGCGGTCACCGAATCTAAAGCATGCTTGAGCTCCCACCGTGCTTCTGCCGGTTCCCATCGCTCCCCCCTCGGGACGCAACACGGACCCTCGAACGAAAACACCAGTTCGAAGGGTCTCGCTTCACTCATCCTGCGCAAAGTCCGAAACAGCATTGGCTGCAGGGGCAGATAAGCAGCTGCGTTGCCCGCGAGGACAGTAACGAGCTCGGAGAACATGGGGGATGTGATGGTCAAGAATACGTCCATGATCTTGGCATGATCGAAGTCATGTGGGAGTCTATAGCTGCTTGCCCAATCCACGACTTTTAGGGATCGGAGGGCCCCAAGTCGCGATAGATCGAATTCGGGAAATGAGGGGGGGAGGGTCCCTGTTTACCATCAGCTCAAATCTGTGGATAAACCCTCGCGAAACAACTCACTTTGTGAGCTATCCGTCGCGTTGAATCGTAGCGACTCCAAGGTCTCGGTACACCCCTCCAACAGCGCAGGTACACAGCTTACACTCCCACGCAAGTCCATGTGGCGGAACCGTAGGCCACCACAAGAAGTGATGAGGTATGTCCAAGTCTGTGCCCAAGGAAAGGCACGAAGGACCAACCGCCCTCGCAGTTTTGGTGCGGAGAACGAAGCGGCCTCCCTATCTTGGATGCTTGGGTACCATGCGCGATTGCCCCTGATCTCGACATCGTCTAGGTTGGGGGAAAAAAAAAGAGAGGAAGTGTGGTAGTTGTAGCGGTGTGCAATACGGCTCGGATAACATGATGGATCGTAGCGTTGGCGAAAATTGTCCAAAATAGCGTGCCACGTGTGGGATAAAGCGGCCAATTTCCGACCTCTGAAGTCTCAGAGTGTGAACGTTGGCGAAAGCGGAAAAGTAGCCCAAGATACGGCGGTCGAATGCCTGAGGCAAGAACTAAGTCTCTACGCCAGGCCATTGCTCCACTTGAATTTCTCGTACGAGGGGGACCAGGCCTCGTCCGTGCAGTTCGGATAACGGCTTCAGTCCACTAGGAGTGGCGCCTCTCCCGAGAATAAGGGTGTGGTGGGTGTGTGGGGCTGCGACGGCGTACCAGGAACGGCAAGTCAATGAATATGCCTTGAGAGTGTTGAGGTCGTGAGTTAAGTGGGCGATAATCATCTCCGCGATTTCACACGGTAAGGGGAGAATCAGTTCGCGTGTTGCGTACGTTTCTGAAAGTGGGCTACCGAGGAGGCGATTAACCTTGACTTTGCCTCTGTGCCAGGCGATCACCATACGAGACGAGAGGTTTATCCCTACGGTATGAACGATGTAAAGGTCAGAATCGTTTGTGTGAACGAGCGGGTAACTCTACCTGATATTGAGGACGTGAGTCCTCTTGAGCGACCTACATCTCTCGCTGTCGGAGGCATTGTCGTGGTGGTGGGCGTGAAAGGTTCCTCGGGGTGATCGGGCTCAATTAGTCCGATATTCTCGATCCGGTGACGGAACGACGCGTAGATCCAGAGCATCCAGATATCCAAGGAACAAGGCGGGTGCCATGGCCATAGAAGATATATCACTGTTTGATGCCTACATGGCCATCTCACCAGTGCGAGGGGTATCGGTGTGTTGAGTGCTTGGTTCTTTCAAAGTAATCGGATTGCATTATCCTTCGTCGAAATTCAGCGGTCGAAAACGAGTCGGGTACAGAAAAACCTATACTACTCCACTACACCTGACGGTGGAGACCGCTGGGTGAATTTGCAACGGTAATGACACAGCTTTGCCTCCAGACGCGGTGGTAAGTCTTTGCAGTTGGTTCGGCATCACCCGACAGCGGGCCAACAGGCTCCAACCTCTACCCAACTCCACCATTCCGTCTCCTTTGGGTCTTTACCCGTCTTCAGCCTCAAACTCATTTGCGACCCTGTGTCTTAGGCCACTGGAATGACCACGTCGGCTATGTAAAATTGGCCTCCATCGCCCTCCCAGCCGACCCCATTCGGACCTTGCCCAACACGATGCAACGGAACCAACTTCCAGCCCTCCTGCTACACGCCAGTCACATCGCTCCGGGACAACCGAAGCCAACGCGTTCCATTCCCAGAGGTTGATATTCTGGAGGACGAAGCCTACCGTTAGACGCGACCCTCCGGGAAGTTGGTATGGTATCGCCTGATAATCTTGTCGGCTAACGAAACGAATATCGAATAACATTCCGCACTCCCCATAGACTCGTCCACTACTTGAAGCGACATCAAACAGGACAACAACCATAAATGGGATGAGTGAGGACTGATGCTGGGGGCGTACCGATTGTGAGACAGATAGGTTCACCAGCAGTCAGTCAATGTTTCCCAAGTGCTCTTCCACATCGTTACCATTCTCACGACGTGAGGGAAACCGTGCTCAGCTCAATTGGATGTGCAAGTTACGCGCAAGAGAGAAAACTTGTACGCAAACCATCTGAAAGTACCACCCGTTCTCCGTTTTGCTAAACGATGCAGCCCGGTACCGCCTGTGGGATTGTCCGCGACCATTCTGGCCCTCCCGCCAAGATACTCCACCGATTGTGGGACGCGGTATCCAATACAGCAGGCTTAGAGGAGGTCTGTGATCGAACCGAGCCCCCACGCCGTTCTGTGAGCTGACACCTGCACGTTCCAGCCTCGTTGAGGTAGACACTCAGTCCCGGCTTCCTGGCCAACGTCCGGCCTCTTAGTGCCACTACGATACTACACATACACTATCAGGTGACGATAGTTTGGATGGGTTCTCGCAGGCTGGTTCTATGGTATCCCTCCGCGTCGGAGACACGCGGTTGGCTGACCATGGAATCCATCGATTCACAAAGGGTGGCAATACGGGCGATTACACGGATCACGAGAAATAAAGCGAGATGGGCACGTCCGAATTGTTGATACAACGGTGAAGTTGGTGCGCTAAGTTGGAAAACAATTGTTGAAATTCGTCGTTCCGGCAGGCAGTTGACCGCCGACTGCTCGATTCAGCTGATCGCAATAATCTCATGGCCCGGCGTGTCGAGGAGACAGCGGCTTAAAAATCCGTTGGATAGTTACAAATACAACAAAGACACCCCTTTGTTCATTTCCCAATGCCAATTTGTTGCGCTAAGGTGGATTCTGTGTAACGTACTACAACTCTGCAAGATCAAGCGGAGACGTTGGGGTGGACGCGAAAGGTATCAATGAAAAGGGCCAGTACCATAGTCGGTAAAAGTCGTGTCCCGTCCGTACTGGTGAGATCGCACCCAACGGACGACGGGCGACGACCCAAGGAAATCAAGGAGACCTTTCGCGGTCACCAAGTCTAATACGTCAGCCAACTCTCGTCGTGCCTCCCTATAGTTGGGACCCGAAACATCGAGCAAAAATACTAATGCGAAGGGGCGGACTCCGTTCATCTTGCCCAACGTCTCGAACAGCTAGATTTCTTGGGGTAGACAAGTCACCACACGTCCTTTGAGGACGACAGCGAGTTCGGAGAACACAGGGGATGTAATTGTTGAGAATATCTTCATGACGACGAGGTGACGGTGGAGGTCCTCTCGGTGGCCGTGTCTCCTTGGCCAAGTATCGACTTGTATAGATCGGAGGTCCTTGAGTTGCGATAGATCAAATTTATAAGGTATATCGCGGCGATGACCTCCCATTAACCGTCAGCTCAAATCTGTAGATATATCCAAGCAGAACAACCAACCTTCTGTTGCGTTGAATCGTAGGGTCTCTAGGGTCTCGGCGCACGCCCTTAACAAGACGGGTGCACAGCCTATACTCCCTCGCAGATCCATGTGACGGAATCGCAAGCCACATAAAGCAATAAGGTGTGTCCAAGTCTCGACCCAATAAAAGTTGAAGAGTGCCAACCGTCCTCGCAGTTTCGGGGTGGAAATGGAGACGAGCTGCGCATTAGAGACGGTGTCTTTGGGGTGGCATGTATCCTGGGCACAGACCTCGACATCGTCCAGGTTCGGAAAAAGAGAGAGGAAGTATGATAGCTGTCGATGTGAACCGCACGGACTGGACAACGCGATGGATCGAAGGGTTGGCAGAAACCCCCCGAAATAGTGTTCGGAGTCCGGTATAAAGTGGTAGATTTCCACGTTTTGAAGTTAGAGCTTGGACGTTCGCGAGGGCGGAAAAGTAGAACAAATCAGGGCAGCGGAATGCTCGAGGCACGAACCATCTTCCGAGGCCCGTGCCCAGCACTCGGACTTCTTTTGCGAGGTGCAATAGACCTTGCTCGTGCAGCTTGGACAGTGATTTCGGCTTGCTGTGAACGATGTCCGGTCTGTTCCCATTGAGGGTGAGGGTGTAGTGGAGGTGTGGACTCTGGTGGCGATGTGCCAGGAGCGACACGTCAGTGAACACACCTTGAGAGCGTCGAAGTCGCGAGCGAGGTGGGCGATGATGATTTCCACGATGTCATATGGGATGCGACAGGATGATTCGCAGCCGGTACGTGGTTCTAAGGGTGCGTTGCCGAGGAGGGTCGTTATCGCTGGGGTCGAGAGGTCTGTCATCAGACTCGGAGTTATTTATGTGGACAGGCGGAGGAACCTTACATGATGTCGAGGACGTGGGACTTCTCGTACGACCCACATCCCTGGTTGTCGGATACGTCGTCATCGTGGTGAAGGTGAGGAATTTGACCACTTGCTATCTGCGGGTCCGTATCCGGATTCCGATCGGTCCCCGGACTCTTGGACCGATTATAAACCCGATCATCCCGAATGCCTGCCACGATGGCCGCCGCGACGACACATCCACCCACCGAAAACATGAACCTCTCAAGGAATACTGTATCAAGTAAGAGTCCCCGTCAGTGCATGTAAACCCTTCTGACTTCTGTTCATGCCACAGAGGCCAACCTCTCGACTCGTGTGGTGACCGTTTGGCGTCAAGGCAAAGCCAAGGTCAATCGCCTCCTCGGGAACGGCCCTCAGCCAGAGTCGCGCAGTACGCACGAACCAACCCGCTATTTCCCGCATGAAATTGTGGAAATGATCATCGCCTACCTCATCCACGACCTCGGTACTCTCAAGACGTGTTCACTGACTTGTCACTCGTGGTACATCGCCGCCGTCCCGCACCTTCATCATACCCTTACTCTCGGGGAAGGTAGACCAAGATTCTCTCATAACAAGCTGCGACCGCTCTCCAGGCTGCAAGACCTGGGCCTTATCCCCCTCATAGAAGAAATACGAGTGGACCAAGTGTTTGACACGACCTATTGGTTCTTACCTCGGGCATTTAGTCGTCGTGACTTACGAATCTTTTCCACTTTCGCGAACGTTCACACTCTGAAACTTCAAAACATGCAAATCTACCACTTCATATCAGACATCGAACGCTACTTCGGACACTTTTCGCCAACGTTACGATCCATCACGTTGTACGACCCATGTTGTACTCCCCGACAACTATCACACTTCTTCTCTCTCTTTCCGAACCTGGAGGACATCGAGATCTGGGGCGTTTGCGTACACCTGCACACGCCCGGCACAGCGATCACAGATATGGAACTCGTTTCGTTCTCTGTCCCGAAACTGCGAGGGCGGCTGGCGCTCTGCAACTCTAGTTGGATCGAGACTTGGAAACACCTCACTGCTTCATGTGGTGGCCTACGGTTCCGTCACGTGCACATACACGGAAGCACATATTGTGTACCCTTCCTACTGGAGGCGTTGTCCGAGACCCTAGAGACCCTACAGCTCAGCGCGGATAATGATGCAGTTAGTAAGGAGATCCGCTCGGGTTCATTGCACACAATTTTCAAGCTGATCGTGAACAGGAAATCTCAATCTATCGGGGCTCAAGGTCCTCCGATCTCTACAAGTCGAGGGTTGGGTAGCGTATCTAGGAGACTTCCGTGCTTCCGCCATCGTGGAGGCATTCTCAACTATCACTTCTCCTGTGTTCTCCGAGGTCGTTGTCGTCCTCGCGGGTTGTGTAGGTTGGTTTCCTCAGGGAGTCGAAGTCAAGTTGTTCAAGATACTGCGTACGATGAGTGAAGTCAGAACTTTCAAATTGGTGTTTTTGCTTGAGGATTCTGGTCTCCACCGGGAAGAGTTGGTGGGGACTTTAGACTCGGCAAACGCAAGGGGACTTCTCAATTTTCTCGACCCCCCACCCATCATCCGTACCGCGTGACCCTGTCCCCGCGAATTGGTCCTCCCTGACCTTTGATTAGATGCTTTCCACACGCACCCCACGCCGCACCCCCTCCCCCCCCCCAAAAAAGAAGTTGTAGAGTTAGAGTACAAGTATTACATTAGCCCAAAAAAACTGTGCTGACGTTTAAAACACCCAGTGTTGTGTTCTGGACCTCAACCGGGAAGGGAATTGTCCCTCTGTCTTGGCTTTCACTTCGAGTGATGTTGTACTGCAACTTCGTGAACCCGACTGCTGATTACCTGGAGGACGATTAATTAGCAGATCGCGTTGGCGGGAACGCGCCCTTGCGTCCCTCGGTTTATGAATGGCAGTAGTGATGGAGAATCGCGTATATTACGAGGAGGGGACGTGTTAAGTACGCCGATATGAGTAAAACAATGAAGCGATGCTCCCAAATCGGAGGTAATCCATGGTACTCGGGGTTCGAATCGGTAGTTGGCGGCCAGTCGTTCGACTCAACCGGTAATCTCAATCTGGCCCAGTCCAGACGCTGGCGGAAGGTTCTTTTGTTGGGTATCTACTCGAGTCCAACGCCACCCACTCGCCTCCTCCCGAACTCTAATTCTTTGTGCTGAAGCGGACTATATACTATAATATACTATATACCACGGTCCCACAAGACCTAGGGTGGTGAGGTGGGGATACTCAAGCAGTGGCTAAATAAGGTTGGGAAAGAAAGGACTCCTTCTGTCCATAGCAGCGAGATTGCGCCCAACGGATGGCGGGCGGGGAGTCGAAAGATTTGAGGAGACCTCTTGCAATCACCGAGTCCAGAGTTCTCTCCAACCTCCGCCGCGCACCATCTCGAAAAGGATCCGAAACATCTAGCAAAAACACTAACTTGAAGGGTCTGATTTCGTTCATCTTGCCCAGCGTCTCGAACGGTACAACTCTCTGAGGTATGAAGTTCGTGTTTCCCTCGAGGACGATGGCGAGTTCGACGAACACGGGGGATGTGATGGTCGAGAACACCTCCATGACGATGGAACGACGACGGCAGTCTTCCGAGGAATTAGACCAAGTTGGGATGTGTAGAGATCGGAGGACCCTGAGATGCGATAGATCGACTCTGGGAAATGAGGGATGACCTGCCCACTGTCAGCTCGAATCTGTGGATGAACCCAAGCAGAACGACCTACAATCCATCACGTTGAATACTAGCGTCTCTAAGGTCTCGGCACATGCCTCCAACAGGACGGGCACACAGTCTGCACTCTTGCGCAGATCCATGTAACGGAACCGTAGGCCACATGAAGCGGTGAGGTGTGTCCAGGTCTCGACCCAATGAAAGTTACAAAGGGCCAACCGCCCTCGCAGTTCCGGTACGGAGAACGGAACAAACTGCTTCTCTAAGGTGAGTGCGTCTGTGTATTCGGCAGTCCCCCAGATCTCGATGTTATCCACGTTTGAAAAGAGAGAGAGGAAGTGAGACAGCTGTTGGGGGGTGCAATGTGGGCAGAGCAGTATGGTGGATCGTAGCGTTGGTGAGAAATGTCCGAAATGCTGCTCAATACCTGGTATGAAGCGGTAGATCCCTGGGTATCGAAGCTCCAGGGTGTGAACATTGGCAAAAGCCGAAAAGTAGCGCAAACTGCGACGGCCGAAAGTTGACCCGTGCTGCGTGGGCAGTGAGGAGATCAGAGCCATTTACGTGCACTGGTTGAGAGACCTTACTTGATATCGAGGGGGTAGAACTCCATGGGCGGTCTATGGTTCTGGTTGTCGGAAGCGTATCCTGTACCGTTTCAACAAAAAATAAATAGCATTTAAATGGCCATTTGAGGCCCATCCTGCCGCGTACTATAGCCTGTCAACTCTAAGTCG
>Ga0307511_10005988_pt1 | contig 12281 bp, 17 predicted proteins | sample 13_EM_MG_FD_200266 | JGI IMG/M metagenome (GOLD analysis project Ga0307511, IMG submission 200266) | Populus trichocarpa ectomycorrhiza microbial communities from riparian zone in the Pacific Northwest, United States - 13_EM | ecosystem: Host-associated > Plants > Roots > Unclassified | place...
AGGGCTTGGCTTCCCTGTTCAACGCATTCGGCCAGGCGGCGCCACAACAGGGCGAACCATCGTGGTTCGCGTCCGCGAGCTTCCGAGCCCTCAGCTGTTTCCGCCAAGAGACTTCGATCCTGCTAATCCGCTTGGTCTGAAAGCTCCAAGTACCGAAATTCCATTGTTTCTGATCGACCTCAATGTCCTTTTTGATCTCGGGCCGCGGAGGCAGCGCAATGATGAGGCCATCGCACTCTTCAAAGCAGAACGATTGAATTTCTGCAGACTGGCCATCAGTGACGAACTGCTAGCAGAACTGAGGAGGCACTCCTCGGGTAAGACTGATCCCATTCTCGATCTGGCCAACACCTTCACGGCATTCCCAGTGAGTACGGAAGGCGAGGATGACACGGTCGCGGAGAAACTCTCTGCTATTGTTTTTAAGAACAAGACCACCCTCTCCAGGAATGACAGCTCCGATCTCCGGCATCTTCGTACGGCCATTACAAACAATCTCGCTGGTTTGATCACAAATGACGATAAGGTGTTGAACGCCGCCGGAGAGATCGAGAAGACCTTCGGAATACAGGTTATATCATCCGACACTTTCCTGCGTACTGAGACATCAGGGCAACTGAGGACAGCATTCGAAGCCGATCAAGGCAACCTGCATTTGGGAGAGCCGCCAGATTCAGAGGCGCGAGATATACGGGCCCTCCTGACGAGAAGTGGCGTTGGTCCTGTAGACTTGACGATGGGGTGGCTGCAATCTCGCTCTGATCAACAGGTCGCCACCGCGTCTGTTGTCCGGCGCGGGTCGCAAATCCTCGGCTATATGATATGGCCGGCGCTCCGGCAAAACAGAGCGACGGTCGTCCGAGCGGTCGTTGACGAAGAGACCGCGGATAGTCGACTGGCGGCTCGCGCGCTTCTTACGCAGTGCCTGGACATTCTGGCTGGTCCGGGGAAACTTTCGTCAATCCATCTCAGGTTGCCAAGCAGACAAACAACACTGAGGGAGATTGCTCTCGGGCTCGGCTTCTGCGCTGACCGCAATGGCTCGGATCTGGTCAAGCTCTCGTTCGGCAGCGTCATATTCGCAAAGAACAGGGCTGATTGCCTGTCGTCTCTGGCGGCATTTGCGGATCTGAGACTCGGTTCTGAGTGGCCAGCATTCCGAGAAATCGACCAGCAGATTGCTTTCATTGCTCCCAATGGGGACCGGCTACATCAACCTCTCGAAAAACTTGAGACGTTCCTGTCACCGGCACTGTTCTGCTTTCCAGGCCGCCCAGCTGTCATCACTCCAATCGTATACAAATATGCACAACCACTACTGCGGCATTCGAAGCAGTCGGCACTTCTCCCGGCTTCTTCTTCAAGCCTGTTCAGCGAGCGACATTTTATCAGCGGCCGTAATCCATACAGGTATCTCACCCGAGGGACACTGGTTATTTTTTATGAATCCCATCCACCTCGGGGGAAAGGAGAACTCGTAGCGATAGCCCGCGTAAGACGCTCGTATCTCAAATCGGCCCAAAGCCTTGAGGCAAGCGACTACGCGCGCTCCGTCCTGACTAGCGAGACCGTTGGCGAGATAGGTACCTCCGAAATGAAGACTGTGACAGTTTTTGACTGTCTGTTTCCATTTCCACATCCGATTCCGCTCGATCGTCTACAATCCATAGGCTGTGGACAGCCAACCGACTTGATTACGACCCGCCCAATCAACGACACTCAACTGCAGACGATTCTTACGGAGGCATTCCGACGTGCTAGCTGACGAGCAGATTCTGATCTCACTCGAGCCCCGGCACGCGGAGAATATTCTGGAAGGCCGTAAGCGCGTAGAGCTGCGTCGCCGTATGATGAATGTCGGCATCGGATCGACGGTATGGTTTTATGCCAAGCGGCCAGTCGGTTCGATCATTGGCCGAGCGATCATCCAGGCTATCCATGCGTTTGCCCCCACGACTCTTTGGCACAGATTTGGTGCAGTCTCTGGAGTCTCGCGCAGCGAGTTCTTCGAATACTTCGCCGAGCGGGATCAGGGAATCGCTCTGGAGTTGTCCGATTGTCGCCGCTTGGCTCCTGCGTTCGATTTGAAGGCGCTGCGGCGTCTCCATCATGGTTTTCAGCCACCGCAGTTTTTTACTCGCCTCCGACATGACACGCCGTTGGGAATCGCGATGTCAGAGCTATTAGGCACGTCGGGCACCCATAAGGGCTCCTAAACCTTCGATCTCGATATTACCGACCTCGCGTTGAGAGTGCGCGCGCCACGCATCGATTTTTTCCGCTCGTCCATGCCCACAACAAGGACGACACTTCAGTTAGATTCCAAGGCGCACCCCCGGATGGCCTTGACTACCTGCAGCGACGTTGTTTCTGGGGTGCGTTGTTGGGCGGTCGGTCATTTCTTCGTGAACAGTTGTCGCGACTTGAGCGCGTCATCCCGTCTGACGGTTCAGCGGCGTCTATAGGCCAGCCATTCATTCCGTTCGGCCAGAGGTTCAACCAGGCCTCCAAGCGAGCAGCGTCATCCGCCTTTCTCGCTTTGTGAACCGCATACGATTGCCCGGAATGAACCAAGTGCACTAGATCAGTCGGGATGGACGGGCTCTCGCGACCAAAATACCAGAAGCGGCGCGACACCAAGACATGCAATCCCCCGGTATCTTTTTTAAACGCTTCCCTTTCATGAATATGATTCTCAACCCACTCCAGTGGGCCGCTGTCGGTCGGCCGATAAAAGTTGTCTGGGAACGGTGTTCGGTCCGGCCGCTTGTAGTGGAAGCGTCGCTCGTTCCAATACTCGGGGAAGCTCAACACCCTCTGCACCTGCATGGCGTAGATGACTTCGTCGTTCGCTTTGCTCCTGAAGCCGACGATCCAATCGCCCACCTTTGCGTGGCGTCGAATGCCCGGTTTGCAGATCGCCAGGGAACACCAGGTGCCAAATGGGTTAGGCGCGGTTCCGGCGTCCGTTGCGACCACATACCGATAGATATTTGGTGTCATCCATGCTCCGTGATCATGAGCGGCACCAGTCGATCGCCTGTGGGTAGTGCTGACAATCGAGCACAAATTCTTGTCCGCGTCCCACGGAGCGCAGTTGTACCGCGCCGTCGCGGACTTTCCAGGCCTGCTGCCCTGGATGATAAGACAACGCGGGCTTGCCGCTCACTGGCATGAACCAGTCAGGCAGTCTCCAATGACAGCGACTGTGACCGGGCCAAGTCAGTTGTAGTGCAGGATCAAATCGTCTGAATATCCCAAAACCGCAGTGCGTCTCATCGCGCACCTCCAGGCGAAGCGTTTCACGGGCGACGTACACCGTGTTGTTCGGGGGATCCCAGTTCTCATCAGTATGCGGATGGGCACGTAACCACGTATGTTGTTCCAGGAGGGTGCGTTTGTGGGCCGGTGTTCGTAGTGAGTAGATTTCGCCGATCTGCAACCAGTCGAATAAGACGTGCAGATTGGGCGCATCTGCCACGTAACGCCAGATCCCTGAGCTGCGCTCCACGTGGCGGAACCAGCCGAAGAATAGAAACACGTCTCCCGGTTCCACGCCCTGTCCGGCCAAATGACTTTGCGCTGATGCGACCTGACCGAATGCGCCCCGCCAGTGTGGTTCGCGCACTGTTAACGTCTCATCTATATCGGGGTCCAGGTGTACGCCGCTGTGGGCCTCAACGGGCGTTTTGCGTCCCTGAGTGAGCTGTTGAACGACCTCGCCCAAGTTGTACGGGCCGACGTTCAGCGAAGCGAACGTGGGTTCTGCGTGTCCGGATGGGATTGGCAGCGATGCCAGCAAACCACCCGGAAATATTGGACTGGCGCAGCCACCATACTGGGAATCAAAACCTTTTCTACTCAGGATGAGGCGCATCCCACTTCGCTCAGGCTCGGTGCGTTGGTCTCATCGTCGATCGGGGGCTCGACTGTAGGCATCAATTAATTGATCCTCAGACGGAGCCGGGTGTTCGAGCCATTGTCTGGCGAATGTCTCGCTCTGAGCGAGGGGCACATTCTCAGCGGCAATAAATCCATCACTGGGCAAGCCGCTGCTCTTGCTGACGACGATACTAGTTAGGGGCGGAAGGTGCGCTTCAGAGCAATATTGCTGAATGGGTCGCAGAAAGTCGCCAATGCTCGGCGCCGGCACACCGCACGCCTGCGCGAGCATTTCGTAAGTGAGGATCTGGCGATGCCGGGCGGCCAGTACCAGGATGCTCCAAAGCTGTTGAGCTCGTTGTTCTCTGGTCATAAATGATGAACTGATCCGGCGAAATGCTCGGGACGTCGATTGTATGGCACGCGTGGACCTGCGCCAAATCTATCCCGAATCGGGCACAACGCTGTTCCGGGTAATGCTTTGTTCTTTCCCGGGATGTGGCTCAAACATAATAACAAGACTGGCTTCATCGTTGACCAAGCCAGCTCCTCCACATTCCAGGTCACGGCCTTCGCGTCCTGTGAATGCAATTGTTCCCCGGGCCCTGCGTCATCTTTGGTGGCCATGCGGATGAATTGCATTGCCACTGACCATGGCGATTGGTCTCGGCGATGACCTCTGCAACCACGATATTGCTTTGGAGTTCGAAATGGCGCACTGCAAAGTAGGCGTGTGGGATAGATTTCCGGACTAAAACTGCCGCGATCCCATCCCTAGTTCCTGGCGCGACATTGCGTAAACTCTGCGCATCAGTTGCAGCGGTGTAGCTCAGTTGGAAAGAGCGTCTCACCGACGAGGGCTTCCGCGGCAGCGCAGGAACATGCCCGCTGAGAAGGCCGCGGGTTCGAGTCCCGTCACCGCTCCCTAATTTGAGGTGGGTACATGAAATCAAAGATGCCAGGAAAGCTGATAAAGCGGGTTGAACAGCTGCCGGATTGGTTCCCATTGCCGGTCTACAGTGATTCACTGACTGCTCCGCAGTGGCATCATGAACTGGCGATGCGACTCGCCGTCCAGACTGCACATCGAAACACTGGCGACACACAGAAAGCCATTTCTACATTCCGCAGCCTCATCGTCAATTCTAAGTACCGAGACAAGAATGGTTATAACGGACTTCTATCTGGAAAAAAGGACCTGAAACGGGCTTGGCCTGTGCAAGAACTATCGGCATTCGATGCCGCTTACCTGAGCGCTTTGATGTCGCGGAGCAAGGTCGGCAATAAGGTTCTGATTGGCACCAGAAGATTCAACCGGCTAAAACGCACACATGAGCTCCTTATCAACGCTCCGCCGCTGATGGCCGCCGCCCGGCGACGGTCATTCGCAAATTTTATTAAAGATAGGACGGAGCGCATTCATTTCAGCGAGGTGCTGCACGGTGTACCGCTCACCATTGATATAACGCAGGACGATGAAACCTTGAAACTGGCGTTCCAGGTATGGCTGGCCGGTACGCGGGCGATAGTTGGGCAAGCGAAGCACCCAATCGGCGACAAAGATTTCTCTGAGTGGAAGGAATACGGAATTCTGCAAGTGTTTGACCTGGAATTCTGGGGGCGGCTTAATGGCCTGAGGTACAGCAACTCATTGCTCGCAAGGATTCTTTGGCCAGATGCCGAAGTGGATGCCGAAGAACGTCTGCGAAAAGTGACTCGTAAGAGGACGAGTGAGATATTTCAAGATTGGGAATTTGTGACGCGACTCTGGCGCCAACTCGAACTCAGCAAATTCTTGGAAATAACTATGCGTCAAACGGCCAGAACTTCGACGGCTCACAAATCTCCAGCGCGGCCGAGGCGTCGAAACAACATCCCTCTGACATTTGGACAGTCGATGCCGACAACGCAAGCGCCGAATTCCCCTAGCCACCGGAGGAGATCTCTTCCCGGCGGCAAGGCAGCGCGAGACGGGGATGTATGATTCAGGGGGAGAGGCAGTACCGGCTCAAAGGCGAAAAAGGGGCTATGGTGCGCCGCTACGAAGCCACCATCGAGGACTGGCAGCTACGGGCCGAAAGCACCAGTCCGTCAATCTGCCGAAATCGGCCATAAGTGGCAATTCGCGATCTCCAACTGCCTTCCGGTTTGCAGTCATTCGCAAAGGGAGTTGTCGGTCACGTTTCTGTGCTGATCTTCCCATTGCCGATGTCTGACCGACCGAGCGGTAAATGTTCTATTGCACTCGCAAGGGATCAAGGGATGGCGGGAGTGCGCCGATCCGTGTGCTGGGACACGGCATGATCGACGAACCGATTTGAGGGCTGCACTTGGCGATTGGCGCTGGAGTCGGCGGTAGGGCGAGGGGGAGAATGGGCCACTCAGTCTTGGTTATTCTGGCTCGGTCTCGTTCAACACCCAGGGCGCGCGGTCGGTTGAGAATTCAAGTTCTACTACTGGGGCGGTCCGAAACGATTCGAGGCGAGGTGCGATTGCGGCGCGCATCCAGCTCGTGAATCCATCGCCAAAGTCAACGGGCACGAAGTCACCGGTAATTTCGAGAATCCCGACAAAGTGGTACCAACCGCCATAATGATGCCGGCCCGGGGCCAGTCGTGCGGTGTGATAGGCCTCGGCTTCTTTGGCAGGATCAATGCCGAGGGATTCCAGGAACTCCACAAAGCGTGGCGGGAAGATCTGGCTGCGGGCCGCGACGAAATTGCGGCAGCCAACGCATTTGCAGGTGGCGGCGCCACCTGCCGGCTCGCGCGCGTAGGCCGCCTCCGTTGCTGCGCGATCCACGCTGTAGCGCCATTGGCCGAATTCGAGCATGCAAGTCCATCCGTGAGTGTCCCGGTCAACGTTGCCGCAGGGATCGGACGATGTCAAAGCGGGTCCCCACCGGCAGCGTTGGGGTTACCCCGCGGTAGCGATTGCAGGTGGAAAGCGTCTCATGAGATCGGCGTCTAGCCGTGTTCGAGCGGCTCGTGGCATTCTCATAGCCCATGGACTTTGTCGAAAATGGATTTGCTGTGTTGCCCAGTGTATTGAGCGGGTCCCAATGCGAATCGGCGGTCCGAAGCATTCAGGGTGCTGCCGACGACAGAGTGGGCTCGCGCGCGTTGTTGACCGAAGCGTGGTGTCGCACTCTGGCACGGTCGCTATGCCTCCATCCAGCACTGGCGAGATTGCTGCCGGTGAATGCAGTCGCCACGCAGTGCACGCTGTTCGAGAAGTCACCGCAAAGGAACTGGCTGGTGTCGCTGCATCAGGATTTGAGCATTCCCGTGAAAGAACGTGTGGTCAGCAATGAGCTCTCGGGGTGGTCGGAAAAGGAGGGGTGCGTCTTCGTGCAACCGCCGGTAAGCGTCCTCGAAAGCCTGGTGGCTGTACGCGTGCATCTGGATCAGGCCGGTGCGGCATCAGGCGCTCTGCGCGTGGTGCCGGGTTCGCACCGATTCGGGCGTTTGGTGTCGGCGCAAGTGGTCGCATTGAGGACCGAGCGGGGCGAGGTCGTGCCCGAGATCCCGCGCGGCGGCGTCTTGGTGATGCGGCCGCTGCTGTTGCACGCGTCATCTAAAGCCGCGGCGCCCGTTGCGCGACGTGTCCTGCACTTCGTGTTCGGGCCACCCCAGTTGCCGGCGGGATTGGTGTGGAAAGAGGCCATTTGACTCAATGTCCATATGAGCGCGTCTTTGAGCGAGCGATGGGTCCGCGTGTTTGCGACCGAGTTGGCGGGCGCGCCGGCGATGACGCTGCGCGGTGGCGACGCCTTGGATGAGTATCGGCAGGCGCCGGTGTACGACGCTTGCCTGGATCGCGTGACCGATTCCTACCTTGAGCGCTATTGCGCGGGCCTGTCGTACCTGGACGCCGCATCCTGGCGTCACTATCTGCCCTCGTACGCCGAGTACGCACTCCGGGATCGGGCGCGGTCACACCTTGGGATCGATGCGTTTCTCAATACGTTGCGGCCGCCTGATCGAGATCCGCCACGGCTGGCGTCGCTAAGCGCCGAGCAAGAACGACTTATTCGAGAAATGCTGGAGGTATTGGCGTTCTCGAGTGATTCCGCATATCAGGCAGAGGCCTGTCAGGTGCTGGAAGAATGGTGGATTGAAAATCCACTGTACCGGAGTCCTTCGAGCAATCGCGACGAGTGAGGGAGATGGCTTACCCTAGGAAGATTGTACTGAATTGCCCACACGGTGCGAGTTCGAAGCTCACACCGCTTGTGGATGAGTTTATTCGCGACGGGGTAATGTTCGTGGCGGTTGTTGGCAAAGACTGCTCCCTCGTTGAGGATCTGATCGACGAGATCGTAGTAGGGGACGGGACGCGGGACGCTTTTATTCTAACGTCCAGTCATCCTGGAGCGACGGTGTCGGAGGTTATTCAGTTGGCGCGCTCGTTGACAGATGAGTATGCCGGCGAAGACATCGCGGTTGTCGAGCTTGCACCCGATCTGCGACGGTGAATAGTCATTAGGGATCGGCGGTACAGTCCCGAAGGAATCGCGCACGTCGTTGAAGATAGGGTGAAGGTCACTTGGCTAGGGTGAGAAATGAAGCGCGTGCAGCGCCGGCGCTGCGCGCCTGGGATTGGGCGGTGGGGCGAGGGGGGAAGATGCTTGGAAACGCTACGAATGGGTCACATCCGCCAGGAGTGGACAATTGCGCGCGCGAGTACAATGCCGGCAAACCAATGTCAAACTTTGCATCCGAAATCGATCTGCTCGAAGAACTTTCCGCACACGACGATCTCGTCCGTCGTTGCGTTCACGGAGACATTGAATTTCGAGAGTTTGTCCGACTCTACGATGACTTTTGGTGGCGATTCGCCTTGGATGGGCACGAATCCGACAGTGCGGAGCGGCTCGTCCTGGAACGTCACGCTAATCGGATTCTCCTGCACCGGAAGGTCGCGGAGGAAGTAATCGGAGCGCTGGCTTCAGCGAGCGACGCAACCAAGCAGAGCTATCAGCGCGCGGGGCGAATAGGACCACAGGACGCCTTCGAGCGGCTGCAGCGAATCGCCTCCGAATTCCTAGATTGATCGTCACGAGGGCTCACGCCGAAAGGATTGGACTCCGAGAACGACGATGGCCACCAGGCCGGACACCACGCAAGATCCATGAAGCGCCTGAACCGATATAACTCCCAATAGGGGATTGGAGTCGCTGAAGGGCGCGAAGGGTCTGATGTCTGAATGCATCACGCTGTCTAACAGGACATGCGAAATAGTGCCCGCAGCCGCACCGATCGCGACGGCTCTCATGCCGAGATCTTGCCAATTAAAGGAATTGGTCAAACGCAAGGCCCTGGCCGCGCGACGGCTCACGGCGAAGAGCGCGGCTGTCGAGATCGCAACGATGGCGGCACCGACGTACGTATGGAAGAATCGATGGAGCGGATATTGTCGCGTCAGAATGTAGTACAACGGCTCGATATCCATCAGCACGTTCGCCGCGCAGAAGGCCAGAAAGCTCACGTATCGCGGTGCCGCGGCGTGGATCGCGGCACCGGGTCCGAAGTGAAAGGGCGTTATTGGCATGAGATGTGTACATGGTAGCCGGAAATCGGCGCGGTGTTAGGGCTGCCCGAGCTGTCGCGTTATCGAGGTGTTCGGCACTCCCGGCGTCCGGCTCGTCCCGCTAGGGCGGGCGGTTGGGTGAGTGGGAAAGAGGCCGGATGACTGCCGCGATTCAGGGTCTGTGTTCTGAATCCGACGACCGCGTCCCCGGTGTCGGCGGACTCCCTCGATCCGTGTCCGGTGCTGCGCCGCTGTGCAATGGGATAGCGGACGAGGGGTGAGACCGGCTTCAGTCGGTCAACTCCGGCCATCCACGGCGTGGATCCAGATTGCTCCGAAGCGGACATTCCGGCGCGCGTCGTGACAAAGACGGCCTTAAGGTCACAAGGCGGTGCAAGGCAGCAAGGCGGAGGTCGCTCAATGAGCTTCGTTCACCATCATCGGGTGTGACTGCTGATACACGTGGACGTCGGAGGCCGCACGGCGCATCACGTCGTACATGACTTCATGAGCGAGCCTATTGACTCGTTCCACAGGCTTTCCGCTGATCATGTAGCTGGAGCCCGAAACGACACCGGAATCGTAATCCTTCTCGAGGAGGTCTTTCCCAGTCGAATCGAACAGAGTCATGCGCATCGTGACCCGTACCTCGGGCGTTATTGCAAAACCCAGGTTCTTCAGTTGCGGGAACCCGTGCGTGAAATCTTGGGTTTGGGGACGAAGAGTAATCGTGTAGCGCCCGGCGTTGCTCAGGTCGTGGCTCGCATCGGCGCCATCCGACGCAGCCTTGGAGAACACCCTTAGCGCTATCTCTCTGGACATCATGCCAATCGGCGTTGTGAGCTTCATGCCGCTGCCTGTGAAACTTGTCGCACCGGCAGTGACCAGTCGATCGTCATCGCTCTGGGTCGTGTACACCAAGACCCTGCCCGTGATTCGATCGGTATCGGCAATTGGCTTATCCGGCACATAGTCGGCCCTGTACGCCATTGATGCGGCGCAGCCGCATAGCAGCACTACCGCGACAGCCCCGGCCGCATTACGAATCAGTTGCATGGCACCCCCTCAGGCTTGTTCTTCTAATTGCGAGCCTACCGCTTTGCGACCAAATGCGTCCATCCCGTTGGCTCGCATTACCACCCGTGTCCGAGCTTTTAAGGTGTCGGGCTGAGCGCGACCGGCCAAAAGCGGCCGCCCGAGACACCGCCCTAGATCTCTCGTAAGCCGCGATGTTCCGGAGCGGACCAGGAGTACGAAATGAATAGTGTGGGCGCGCTCATGGTCTGGCATCAGTCAGTGTTTCGCACTACTGTTACTTGTTGCGATTCACGTTATCTCTCGTCGATCCATCCGGATTATCCCGCACATACTGCCGTCCATTGATCCTGACAACATGCGCATCTGGATGCAGTCCCGCCTTTACCTCAGTAACCGCCTGCGTCCGTGGTACAGCGGGCCGCGACCCTATCCTGTAACTTTCGTTGCGACCCCCTGGGCCGTCGTTATTCCCGATGATCTTGGTCATAAGATCCTCCGAAAGGGTAATGTACGAGCGAATGTGAAGGCGGGCCGGGTACGGCGTCTGGTCTCAGTCAAGCACGATAAGGATGCAAGCAAATGAGGTACACCTCTTTGTTGCGCCTGTCGAGCGGTCGAGGGAGTTGGAGCCATCGAGCACCGGCAGTATCCTCGGCGACGGCGAATTCCTATCCATCGCAGGCGCACCCTTGGCCCACATGGCAGGTTTTATCCCGGGAGATGCAGGTGTTGCCGCATGCCTTGCCGACCGAGCAAACCTTACAGCAAGCGAGCGCCACGGGTATCGAGCGGGCTGGGTCGGCGAGGGCGCGCGATCTCAAAAATCGGTTCTCGGTATGCGCCGGGGTGAACAGCGCTGCATGTACAGCAGTCGCGGGAGCCGCGGGCGTTTCCGAGTAAGCAGTGCTACTCAGGACAACTAGCACCACCAGGGCAACGAGCATTCGCGGCATGTGGAGACCTCCATGCATTTTGCTGTGTGAGCATCATCCGTGCACTGCGGATGAGGGTGGATGAGTTTACGTTAAGCACGCGACGATGGTCTTCACAGTTTGAGAGTCATTTACGTGCGACGCCCGCTATCAGCAGGCTGGTTGGATGAATCGCGCTGCAGCAAGGAGCTCGGCCGGCCGTCTGAGCGCCGAAATCCGCTCGATTCGAAGGATCGCAGTTGGAGTCAAATCGGTGAGTCACCCGCTCGGACGTCAGCCTTCAGACTTCTTCAGGTAGGGAGGCACGCTCGTCCCGATGTCGTCGCGGAGCGTGGCCCGATGCGTGGCCGATCGATATCCCTTGGCAAAGTTGTCGAGACTCTTTACGGAGGGTGCCGACCTGGACACGGCCTCGGCCAACACCTGCCATTGCAACACAGCTCACAGCGCTCTCCATTCGACTTGTGCCCTAACTCGACAATCGGACTGTGCGATGTGCCGCCTTCGCTTGTGATCTTGTTCCGCGAGTGCGGGAGTTCGGTCTCATATACTGTCACGAGTCACTGGGTAAGACAGGACACTCCGGAGTCCGGCCTGGAATATCGCGCCAATCTGATCGCGCAGGGTGAAAATTGAACGAACCCGTCTCGCAAGTGAATGTGCCCTTCCGGACACTGGAGGCTTTAGTAGTTGGCAATCAGAATCTCGATCGCCTCGAGGACCTTTTGGGCGAGTTCAATCTCTTCGAAGCCTGTGGTGCAACTCGGGTCGAATTGCGTCACTCGGCCTTCCTGCGCTTTCTGCTTGACGCCGGTGAGAATCATGGGCTCCGAGAATACTTCCTTAAGACATTACTGAAACGTTCTCTCCTGAACGTCATCGGTCAGGAAGTCTCCG
>Ga0307511_10005989_pt1 | contig 12280 bp, 8 predicted proteins | sample 13_EM_MG_FD_200266 | JGI IMG/M metagenome (GOLD analysis project Ga0307511, IMG submission 200266) | Populus trichocarpa ectomycorrhiza microbial communities from riparian zone in the Pacific Northwest, United States - 13_EM | ecosystem: Host-associated > Plants > Roots > Unclassified | place...
AATAAAATAAAATAAAATAAATAAAAATATGTATGACGTATCACAGTTACCCTGAACCTTGCCCGCCGGCCAAGTTCTGTTACCTTCCATCTGTATCACGTTACCTGAAAGAATATCTACTTCTTCCCCTCCCCGCCCCCCTCTCTCTTAAAACACGAAAAGAAGCAGAAGGAAAAAAATAAGAAGTTAAAAAACTGACAAGATAACAAAAAAAACCAACAAAATGAAGGAAAAATGAAGAGCTCAATCGTTTATGTAATGAGTGCTCTCACAAAAAAGACAAGAATCAATGAAAAAATATGACTCCAGGGATCATCATCAAACTAAGTAATCTTCCCTAGCCCCTGTACCTCACTTTCCACCCTCCTAGCTTGACCCCCCACATCTTGCAGCTTTTGCGATCTGCAAAACGAAACTGGACCGAGGACATCCGCGCATCTTGTACTTAGATGCTGGGGGAGTTCGGCAACCGTGGGTATTCTCTTATCTCACCAGTCGGAAGGTGAAGGTGTTTCTCATGCATATTGCTTTGGCACACGTTGGGGCCTGATGTGCGCAGCCACAGCCACAGCTACAGGAAAGTACTTAGGTTTGACTTCCACAAAAATGTATGAATTACTAGTTACCTTGAACCTTATACTCAGGTTCTGCCCATTACCTCCATATGTATCACCAAAAGAATCCCACCCTCTTCCTCCTCCCCCCGTCCCCTAAAACACAAGGAATAGCAAGATAGAGAATGAAAAAAAATAGAACTAAACGAATCCCAGAATATGGATTCCCCTGATGAAAAGATAAAGCATGGCCGACAAATATTTACCCCGCTGCAGATCCCCTTCCAATGTGAATGAAACTATGCGACCCCACTGCTCTGTATTTCATAAACAGTATATGCCCCCCATCCAGCAGCCTTGGCAGTCTACTGGGATGGGGAATTCCTCGAATCATGTACCTGGATGTTGGGGCCCAGTGCCCCTGGGTGTATTCCTGCTCTCACCAGTATGGAGATGGAGGTAATTATTGTGCTTGTTGCTTGGGGGGAAGTTGGGACCATACGTATTTTTGCGATTTCTTTTCTCTCCTGACACCGGGCAGGCTCATAAGGAGTTCTACCGGCGTTGTTTTTGATGGTTAGGTGATGCACCAGCCTGGAGTAGCATTTTTGTAATTGCTAAATGTACATTGGGGCTCCGATAGACGTTAAAATTGCAATCATGAAGGACAGTGTCGCCGTCATTATCCTTCATATAGACCAGCTTTTGGGTTTCCATTACACCAGGAAGAAACTTCTTAATTGGTTCGTTACGGAGGCATGTTGCAAAATGCAGGACAGGACGTTTTTGACTATCTGAGATCTTAGGGTCCGCTCCCCTTTTGATAAGCAATTTTACACATGACAGGTGCTTATGGTAAACAGCCTTGAGTGGGATCCTGGTTGTGGGCATGGTTATTGGGTCTATCTATGTACTGTAGGTAAGGCTACTAGGGCTGACCTCTTTAGGATGGGAGAATAAGTTCAGGGTAACGGTCTAGCATTGATTCATGGCTGTTTACATACATCTGCACGTGAATAGCCTAGAGTTTACATACTGTATCTCAAGGGTATTTAAGTAGTAGTTGTTAGTTAATCTGAACTCCTTTCCGAAAAAAATAGAAAAAAGGTTTTTTGATTAGTGTGCAGTATACACATACCCACGACACGTTTTCTCAGTTTTAGGAGGGAGATTTGTATAGAAATTATTCTAGTTGAAGATGGTATGGAAATGAAAGATGTATGTCTTATTCTCAATTTAGCTGAAATCTCCATATATGTTCTAACGACATTGTCTAATCAAAAGAAGATATATAGCCCTAGAGATCTCAGTCGCTCAAATACCCTGCTCCTATATAAGGATATTGTTCATGCACACACAACCCCATTCACAAGAAAGCAGCTTGCCGTTGACAAAAACATGTTTGAAATATCGCAGCTAGCCTAAACCTTGCATCAACTTCCGTTAGCCTAACTCCGCTACCTTCCCATGCATAGCAGCTGAAGAAATCCCTCTCACATGCCCCCTTCCTCCGGCTCATAAAATACATGAAGAAATATGACGATAGAAGAATAAAAAAAATAGAAGTAAACGACCTAATAAGATAACTAAGGACTAACGAAATGAAGGAAAATTGAAGACGCCAATTGTATCCAGTGCATATCTATAATAATTGATTTCCCTCTGACGAAAAGACAAGATATCACGGAATATTAAAAGTACCACCCCCGAGATCTCCCTCAACTGCCATAAGCATTATATGCTTGCATCCATTCCCGCCTATCCGCCCTCGAATCTTGGACCTGAAAGGAGGAGTTCAGTAGTCATGATGTGTATTGCACTCTCACCAGTCTGAAGGTGGAGGCTTTTCTCGTGCCTGTTGCTCGGGGGAAAGTTGAGACCACAGGTATTTTGCGAGTATCTGTCTCTCCCGATCCCTGGCACACTCGTAGGGTGTATTCCCGTTATTGTTCTTGATGGTGAGTGATGCACCAGCCTGGAGTAGCAACTTTGCATTTTCTAACCGCACAACGGAGCTCTGATTGTCGTGTAAACTGCAATCATGAAGCGCAGTGTTGCCTCTAGAATGCTTCATATCGACCAGCTTTCCAGTTTCCACTACATCCTCAAGAAGAAACATCATTATTTCACTGTCAGTCGATCTATATGCTGCCCGATGCAGTACACTAGCGCCTCCGATAGTTGACTCTATTGTAGGATCCGCTCCCCTTTCTATAAGTAGCTTTACACATGACAGGTGGTTATAGTGAACAGCCTCCAACAATGCTGTTTCGCCATCTGAATTTCTCTCATTAATATCAGCTCCCATATCCAGAAGTAGCTGCAAAGCAGTCTTACGACCGCGCTTTGCAGCATCATGGATGCGACAAGAAAGCTTGGACTTTAGTTGTTCCTTGTCTTCAGTGTCGAGGAATAAGCTGTAACCCTTCTCCACTAAGAATTCACACAGAGCTTCGTTGAGAGTAAATGCTGTGGAAGCAAGTGGAGTCAAGCCTTCAGCGCCCCGTGACTCCATCAATGACAGCAACACCAGCAGTGACTTATATTCCTTTTTAACTAACTCATGCATGCTTGTGGCGATCCATTGGCGAGCTCCGAGCTTTGGCCTGACCTTTCTCACATTCTCGATATTTGCTCTAGATGCCTTGTTCAAGAGTGCCTTGCAAATGTAATTCAAAGACTCGTGGTTATTGTCCTCAGAATTCAGAACCGCTTCGGCAGCATGAGCCAGCAGTGTTTGGCCTTCGATATGGATTTTCTCCACATCCACACCTGTTGCAAGTAGTAAATCCAGAACCCGTGGACAGTATTTCTCAATAGCAAAACGGAAATGCTCAGCGAGATCACCCTCCAATTTTAGATCCTCAGCTGCTGTGTTTATCTTTTGTCTGGTACTATTTAGTAGCATTTCACAAATTTTGGGCCGGTGTAGGGAAAAGGCAACAACAAAGAACGTTTGGCCATATTTTTCTGTGTATAACTTCTCAATGCTGGCGTCCACTGCAAGTACCAGCTCCAGAAACTTCGGGCAGTCGACCACAATAGCATCATGAGCATCGTCAACTAGTCTTGTCCCTAATTTCATGCCCGCCACATCCTTGGCTGCCTCGGTGAGTGTCGAATACTCCAGTAGGATTTGGCAAATATCATTCCGCCGTAGGTAATAGGCATAAGAAAAGGGTGTTCGGCCTTCTGTATTAACCTCCACAAGCACCTGTGGCTCCAGGTGTATTATCGCACGGACTACAAGCCCGTAACTCATATCAATCGCAATATTCATGGACTGACTGACACCTCCATAATTGGTCCCAAGGGCCATTTGCACCAGCAACCTCAGCGCTGTTACTGATATCCAGCCGTATGCATTGTCTATCGCTTCTCTAATTAAAGGGTCAAGAATCACAGACCTCTCCTTGAGATCCATGCCGCCTGTGAAAGCCTTCAATTCCTCAAGGCTTGAGCCTTTCTCCAATAGCAGTTTGCAGATAGCTTTCTGATGCTTCACAACTGCATAGACAAGAGGTGTTTGACCTTCTGTATCAGCATCTACAAGCACCTGTGGCTCAAGGTGTATTATCGCACGGACCACAAGCCCATAACCCAGATCAATCGCAACATTCATGGGCTGACTAGAAGACCGATTATCAGCTCCATAATTGGTTCCAAGGGCCATTTGCACCAGCAGCCTCAGCACCGTTACTGATTTTGAGCCATCGTCAATCGCTTCTCCGATTAAAGGGTCCAGTAATTTAGACCTCTCGTCGGCATCCATACCATTTGTGAAAGCTTTCAACGCCCCAAGGCTTGCGCCTTTCCCCACTAACAGCTTGCAAATAGCTTCCTGCCGCTTCATGGTTGCACGAACAAGAGGTGTTCGACCACTTGAGTCAAGCTCTTCAACATCCATTCCCATTGCGAGTACAGTCCTAACGACGAATTCATTGCCATTCTCTATTGCATTATGTATCCGACCACGAGAAGACCATATGCGACGGGGATTAGGACGGCTGCGATATGTCTCTGTTGAACTGGGTTCCAGGAATGGCTCGGGGTTACAGACATCGGCCAATTCAATCGGAAGGTTCAGTACCGCGATCTGTGAGACTGAGAGATCTCCCAATGTCATACTGGATAACAGTGACCAATTTCCAGTGCTGCAAGCGCCATCAGATGATAAAACCGAGTCCTAGCGTGAATCAATCCCTAGACCAAAATGTCTAAGGCGCTTGTATGCTCTTGATGCCTTAAGATCCTGTATATAGGCAGGTGGTCTCAATCGAAAGGAGAATGTACTCCGCTTGGACATCATGGAGTCATTGTCGGAGTTGTCACGATCACCGGAGGGGTGGGTATCAGCGGAGGACGAGGGCGTTAACTTTGCGGAGGGCGTTAACTTTGCGGAGGGCGTTAACTTTGCGGAGGGCGTTAACTTTGCGGAGGACGCGGAAGTTGACCCTGCGGAGCCGGAGAGAGCACTTGTGTTCAGCCGGATCTCGTCCAGCACCCGAGCCTGCTCTTCTGGGCGACTGATTAAAATCCGCACCTGCTCATCTTGGCGACTTATATCTCGGAGTAAAACTGAATGTGCATGGCTCGATTGAAAAATTGCCGTGGAGAGTTCCTGTAATCTTGTTTGAAGTTCAGAAGCCTCGGTAGTCGTCGTAGTGCTACCCAAATATGAGAAGTCAGTGGTGGTCTTCGAATCTCCTGCAGATTTCTCTTTTTTGTTTCAAAAAATTAAACCCTTATCTACTGCAGGTTAATCCTACATTGAGGGTTGATATGAAGGCCATAGGCCCAGGTGAGGAGACAGATACTTGAGGAACCCGAAGATCAGGAGTGCATAACTCACCAATTGATGATGGTTAACATCATATTCAAACTCAGCTTCTGTCGCTGGAGATCCTCGATAATGGACAGGACCTCTTCGTGCTTCCACAATCCCCACTTGACTCGATCCGCAATTACTCCGGCTCTTTTCCAAGCCGCACTAGCCGTGGTGGGGTCATTGAACCCACAAACCTCATTCACCTTCTTCTCCACCCTAGTATAGACTATCACACACCCAGTTAAGGTGGTCATGAGATTGTGAACAGATATCATTGTAAGGTTGCCATGGTTCAGCCCCGAGCTAGAGCCATTGAGCAAGAGCTGCACTTGACAAAAGATAGGCTGCATGCTCTCAACCTCTTCCCTCACCCGCAGCATCGTTTCAGGTGCATTTCTCACTTTGTCAAACAACTCCTTTGCCATCCCGACAATCTGAGCTGAAATAGTGATGAGACCTGCGATAGATCCGGTGACCGATAGTGGATCCCCCATATCTGCGTTAGGTGAATATTGTATGCGCGGATTCGGTAGTGCGCACTCCAGTGGTCAACTGTAGGGTTGTAACCGTCCCCAACAATAGGTGTGCTGAAGTGTTCGTTGGAATTCTTGAGCCCACAGCCTTAAATATACGAGATATAGATTCTGACAGATTTGAGCCGTTAACAGAACCGTATACTAGATGATACGGGAATCGAGAGCGGAAGCCTCGACAGAATGGGGTATCTACATCCAATTGAATCTGCCCACTGCACCCAAGCTGTGAGACAAACTATGGTGCCTAGCTTCAGCCCCAAAAAGCCCAGGCTGCACTACCTTTGTCGGCTGTCAGCCCCACCCGTGTCACGAATCACACCCCGCACCGAGCGCCAATATGTTTATAGGCAACTATCCAGCGACTCTATCCAATTCATAGCTCTGATACCTCGTATGTCATCGTATCACTCTAGCTAATACCGTTACGAGACCGCAATTTCGTTCGCCGGCAAAGCCAACAAATGATCCTTTCTTAGTACTCAACGGACTCGGCGAATAAGGTGGCAATTTCTCCAGGCCTGGGTAAGGCTTCCAGGTCTCACTGGACCATGGCAGATTGTAGCAGTGGATTCATTTCAGGATTCACTAAGACTTGGGACCTAATGGCAAGTCCCGGGTCGCGCTTGACTATATTCAGATGGAATGGGCCCGAGAGTTGTTCCGGCTGCAGGGCCGACCGGCACCATGCAGCTGCTAACGGCGGCTTATCCCGTACATAGGCAGAGGCTCCAATACCCGCCTCTTCACAGGAGGGCACACATGTCTGTTACGCGTAGGCAGGTTGCAAATACATGTCTCTAAGGTGTAGGCAGATGGGGAGACACACGCCTGTCAGGAGTAGGCAGCTTACCAATACACGTCTCTAGCCTTTAAGGCATAGCTGATGTGGAAAGTCAGGTCTCTAAGGCACCGGTAAGCAGTACCAAATTGCTGAAAATCATCAAAATTGCTGCTTCTGCCAGACCTAGGTATTTGGCAATTAGGCCATTCGGCATTATGCTAATCGCTGGTTGGGCTGCCCTGCCCATTCGGCAATGGTTTGGATTGCTGCTTGAGCTCTTCCAGCTGATTCGACAATATAGATGCTTCTTCGCATAGCTTTATAAGAAGCCATTCAATTCTCGCATTAATTTCTACAATCTCCTGTGCTGACCCATATCAATAACCTCTTCTACTTACTTGTGCATCCCTAGCCTGACTAGTCATTATGTCTACTTCTGTCGTGCAGGATGTTACACAAGAAGAATTACCTTCTTCTGCCAGTTCCTCTGCGCTTCCATCTCCGTCTAGGTCTGATTTCCCCACAACTGTGCATACTTCGTCAGTGGCAAGCTCCACTCCTGATATTATTCGCAAGCGCCGTCCTTCACATCTTTCTTCTATTTCGCATTCAGCTTCTGCCAGAGCCTCTGACTCAGATAGTATATTGCATTCTGTGGTGTTGCAGAAAAGGACCTGATTTCTAGCACTTTATTTGTTATACCGGTATTTTATTCGTTATTTTTTCATACCTCTGGGCGGTTCAATTTCTCCTATTTTATTTATGTTATATTTTTCATACCTCTACTTGTTTGGTGAGGTCTGGCTTAATTATTCCATAGTTTCGTATGAAGTATAATAATACTAGAATATTATACAGATTGGTGAATGGGCCGTCCCAACCAGCAATAGCGTCCCATTGCTCACTGGGCCGCATTGCTGAATGGGTCAGAACATATATTTAGGAAATACTACAATTACCCTGAACCTTGCACATAGAACCCTCCAGAGTAAGTTCCATATGTGTAAGCTTCCCCCACCCTCCGCCAATGCCCCTCGGCATTGTTTTCACCTTCTAAGGACCTCTTTTAGGTTTCCTCCCTCAGATGTCAAATAACTTCATGACAAACTCAACCCCGGCCTCATTTGCACTCTGACGCCCGTCAAAACCTCCAAACACAAAAGAAACTAAACATCGAAAAAGTAATCAAATAAAGAACGAAACAAGTTGACAAAATAACAAGAAATCAACAAAACGAAGGGAGAAGGAGAATTTCACCCAAATCCGATATATTCGTAATGATGAATTTCCCTCTGACGAAAAGAGAAGAAAAGTATCACTCTGGAGATCTGTTCCTACGTGCACCAAACAAGTAACTCCCCCGTAGCCCAATACTGCTCTGCACCCCAGCTCCCACGATTCCAGGCCCTCCATAAGCAGTATACGCTTTCCTTCCATTTTGGCAGGGGGCAAAAATATATTCGGGTGAGGACATAGCCGGATCTTGTATGGAGGCTGGAAGAATTCTAACCCATAGGGTATGTTTCTGCTCTCACCAGCCTGACGGTGGATCGCCTGCCTGTTGCGTGTGCGAAAGTTGGGCCCACAGGTATTCCGCAAGTTCTTTCCTCTCAAATATCTGTGCAACCTCGTAAGGCGTATACATAATCGTGTTCTTGGTGGTGAGTGTTGCACCAGCTTCGAGTAGCATTTTTGCATTTCCTAAAGCCATGTGACTATTGATATTGCGACTGCAGTCATGAAGTGGAGTGTCGCCCCATCGATCCGTCGCATTGACTAGCTCTCGAGTTTCCATTACATGCTCAAGAAAATACTTCATAATTTCACCGTCAGCCGATTTCCGTGCTGCTCTATGCAACACACTATCAAGTATGGTACTTGATATCGTAGCATCCGCTCCCCTTTCGATAAGAATTTTTACACATGACAGATCGTCGGAGGAAATAGCCGCCAGCAATGCTGTTTCACCATTTGAATCCCTCTCGTTGATATCAGCTCCCATATCCAGCAGTAGCTGCAAAGCAGTCTTATGACCGCCTAGTGCAGCATCATGGATACAGCACGAAAGCTTGCGCTCCAATTGTTTCTTTTGTTCAATATCGAGGCATAAGCCGCAACCCTTTTCCACTAAATAGTCGCACAGAGTTTCGTCGGTATTAAATGCTGCTGAAGTGAGTGGGGTCCAGCCTTCGGCATCGCATGACTCTATCACCGACAGCAGCTGTAGTATTGACTTATAACCTCCCTTGACTACATCGTGCATGCTGACAGCGATGAGTTCCCCGGCCATCTTTCCCATGTTCTTGATATCCGCATTGGATCTGTTGCCTAGGAGTGCCTCGCAAATGTAATCTAATGACTCGCAGTTATAGATGTCTAAATTGTAAAGCATTTGAGTAGCATGGGTGAGTAGTGTGTCATCATCACTTGCACCTGGTATTATACTTGCACCTTTCTCCACCAAGATTTTGCAAATAGCCATGTGATGCTTTTCAATGGCATGTAGAAGAGGTGTTCGTCCATTTGAGTCAAGCTCTCCAATATCCATACCCAGAGCGAGCAAAGCCCTAACAGCAAATCCATTGTCATTCTCGATAGCATTATGTAACCGCCCACGAGAAGACCGTTTGCTTCGGGGCTTGGAAGGACTGCGAGGTGTCTCTATTGGCAACCGATCTTGGAAAGGCTCAGGGTTACTGACATCGGCTAAGTCAATGGGAAGGTTCAGTACCGCAATCTGTGAGACTGAAAGATCCCCCAATGTGATATCGGATAGCAGCGACCAATTGCCTGTACTGCAGCCGCTGCCAAGTGAGAAAACCGATTCTGCGCTTGATTCAATCCCTCGACCAAAATATCTGAGCCGTTTATATGCTCTTGATTCTTTGAGATCTTCCATATAGTCGGGTCGTCCCAATCGAAGAGAGAGGGTACTCCGCTTAGACAGAGTGGAGGCATTGTCTGAGTTGTCACGATGATCGGACAGGTGACTGCCAGCGGAGGGCGGGCAGGCTGATACCGTGGAACTACCGGCACCCCCGAGAGTACTCATGTATGACCGGATCTCGCCTAGAACCCGGGCCTGCTCATCTTGACGACTAATTAGAACCCGGGTCTGCTCATCTTGGCGGCTGATTAAATCTCGGAGCAAAACTGAATGTACATGGTTTGAATGCAAAATTTCCGTGGAGATTTCCAGTAATCTTGCCTGAGCCTCGAATGCCTCAGTGGTCGTCGTGCTACATACATGGGAATCAGCAGCATTCTTCAAATCTTCAGTAGGTAACTTTTGCGAAAAAAAAACTCCTATCTACTGCAGGGTGATTCCACACATGTCTTAGGGACCGATGGAAGATTTAGCGTAGTCGGCTGCCGGGATGCATAACTCACCAGGTGATGATAGATAACATCAAATTCAAACTCAGCTTCTGTCGCTGCTGGTCCTCAATGATATACAAGGACTCTTCGTGCCTCCACAGTCCCCACTTGACTCGATCCGCAATAACCCCTGCTCTTCCCCACGCCACACTAGCCGTAGTGGGCTCATTGAACCCACATACCTTGTTCACCATCTTCTCCAACCTAGTATAGACGATGACACACCCAGTTAATGTGGTCATGAGATTGTGAACGGATATCATTGTAAGGTTGCCATGATGTGGCCGTGAGCCAGTGCCATTGAGCAAGAGCTGCACTTGACAAAAGATAGGTTGCATGCTCTCTACTTCTTCCCTCACCCGCCTCATCGTTTCAGGTGCATCTTTCACTTTGTCAAACAGGTCTTTTGCCATTCCGACAATCTGGGCTGAAATGGTCATGAGACCTGCGACAGATCCGGCAATAGATAGTGGGTCGCTCATCTTTCAAGTAGGTATCGATATACGCACGACTTTTTAGCGTTAAGTAGTGCGCTCCGGTGGTCCGCTGCAGGACTGCAACTAGGTATCCCGAACGATAGGTATGCCGGGTGTTCGCCGTAAACGGAATCGACAGTGGCAGAGAAACTCAATACATGTATTCGAAATTCCTGTAGAGCCTTGCAATCATCGCTGGACAAAGTGGGGAACTTGCAACCATTAAAGTACTGTACTTACAGTGCTATAGAGCGTAAACTCACATCAATAACGATTGAACAACGCAGACTTAGGCTTCCTGCAGCACTGCAGCCCAAATCCCGATCCAGCTATAGCCTCAGCTCCAAAAAAGCAATCTCAAGTCCAGACAGCGCTACATACAGTACTATACATAGCTGTATGTATAACTTTGTGTGGGAAAAGTACACTGGGTCCTCGGGTCAAGCCCCATGCAATCAGCACAAGAGGCTCAAGCTTAAGTAGGTACCGGTAGTCTGGTTAAGCTTAAGCCCTCTAGGTAGTCCCATCCCAACAAGGCTAGCCCCATACCAGCACCGAAATAGGTAAGGCCAACTACCTAGTCTGGTTAGCCAATACTGTTATATGGCAATGCCGTAGTCTTCCCACACTTCACTTATAGAAATATATAAATCTATTTCTGATCCCGTTCCAATCTGGCTCCTATTCCATACATCCACAGCATTTGCAACATCTCTTTGTACTTCTGTAGGATGTCTTGTAGCTACAGTGGGGGGCAGAAATGCGTATTTACATGAGAGGAAAATAAAACCCTTGAGAGTGGATAAATCCCAACCTCCATGACTAACCCCATTATCGCTAGCGTTTTCCCATGGAAATGTAGTTCCTACACTTGAATTAAGCTTCTGGTGGGCCCCACATATACCCTAGATTGGCTTCGAGATGCCCCCACAATGGTTCTCGGCCAACAGCTCTCCTGAACTGTGCTCACGTTCCGAATACCGCCCCACCCATCTCCATAACCATCACCGGGACTGAACACAAAAGTTACCCTCCATAAATGCCCGCAGCATATCCTCCACGCACCCTAGGCGCTACGACGGCTCTAACCCCCAGATGCCCTTCCAATATCTCGACGCTCTCGACGCCCACAGGCAATCAATCCCGCCAATCCCGTACTCTCTCTCCCGCCAATCCCGTACTCTCTCTCTCTCACCAATCCCGTGCTCTCTCTCCCTCCACTCATCGACCAATCAACCAACCTCCCTCCTCAACTGGCTCCGAGCCAGGCTGGTGAGAAGAGCGGTTTCGCTAGGCATAGCCACTTCTGCATCTGGCGGAGGTAACCTGTCTACCAATGTGGATGCTGCAACCAGACTAGCCACACATTAATATGTGTACATACGATACTTTTTTGGTAATGAGAGAACGGACTAGCTGGTGAAAGAGGGGACGAGTAGAGGGCGGAGAGGTTGCAAGTGACCGAAGGTAGGGGTGAGCTAGTGGGGGAGGGCTAAGAGAGAGATGGGAAGGAAGGTCTAGCGGATGGGGATGGGGAGGGTGGTTAAATGGAATCGGAGAGCCATGGTAGCTTACACACACTAGGTACGGGACGAACAAGAGAACTTCGAAATGTGGCGACACAGGCAGAATGCGGCGGAGTGCCCAGAGTGGAGGGAATGTGGCTCGAGGCGGGGCTCCGGGGCAGAGATGGAGAAGTTGGATGCAGGTAGATGAGCTGAAGTGTG
>Ga0307511_10005990_pt1 | contig 12278 bp, 8 predicted proteins | sample 13_EM_MG_FD_200266 | JGI IMG/M metagenome (GOLD analysis project Ga0307511, IMG submission 200266) | Populus trichocarpa ectomycorrhiza microbial communities from riparian zone in the Pacific Northwest, United States - 13_EM | ecosystem: Host-associated > Plants > Roots > Unclassified | place...
TTAAAAAAAATAAATAAATTATACGTGAATTTGACTTAATCATTCTGATAAAATCTAGGGTTTTCAAATAATAAAATTGATTAATAAATAGAATTTTTTATTTTTGTAAAGTCTGAATAATAAAAAAACACAATCCAATTATTTATATATAGGCACTTAACTAAAAAATTCATAGCTAAGTAGAAAAATTAATGAAAATATAAAATTAACCTAGAAAATAACTAAAAAAATAAAATTGGCCTAATGCTAGAGATCCCCGAACTCACTCAAGTGAACAAATTTGATTTCCCGGTTCATATATGAATTAGGAATCGATAAGAAAGAAATTTGTTCCCCTAATCAACTAGGAAACAAGAGTCATGTCTCTCTCAGACTTCTTCCTGCCAAATGAGGATATTCATGTGAGCGACCATGTTTAAAAATACGGTTGAAACTATATTTTTATATAAAAAATTTGTTTGAAATTAATTTTTTTTAATGTTTTTATATTATTTTGATGTGATGATGTTAAAAATAATTTTTTAAAAATATTATTTTAATATATTTTCAAACAAAAAAATATTTTAAACTATAATTATTATCCCCATCATTAAAAAAAAAAAAAAGAAAAAAAAGAAAGAAAGAAAGACATGCCACACGATATTTAGGTTTGTGAAGTTAGGCTTTGGATGTGTAGCCCATAAGTTTGGAGACACTGCCATTAAGCTGTAAGGACAGGATCTGCCGGCTGTTTGTGAGGCCTTAAATCGCCTATGGCCATACGGTCCACGTAATAAATAATATGGATGTAATTAGCTATTAATACGTGCAATAATTTTGGGGTCCTTGAAGTGACTTTAAGACAGCCATTTATGATATATATATATATATAAAGAATAATAGTAGTAGTTGTAATTAGGCAGCCAAATGTTGAAAAATAACATTGGAATGATAATTGACCAAGATAACGACAATTTATGACCATCTGGTCCGTTTAGAAGTTAGAACTAGTGATTTATGACCGCCTGATCCTTGGAGGACCTGCTTTAACCCTCTTTTTTGCGATTTGCAGAAGGAAGACTCGTGAATGACAAGCAACTTCGAATGCCTTTTGAATCTTCACCTTTCTTCTTCTTTCTCTTCCTCCCTCCCTCTTTTTTTTTTGGCTGTGTGGTTATTATAAATTATAATGGGATGCCGACATGTAGTGGCACGAAGCTCGACGATGCAGGGTAAATGGCCATGGAGGGCTCGGTTTCCTGTCCAAATGACTACGGGTCATATTAGTTGGGCCTTGGAAAACCCAAGAGCATGTTAGATTAGATGGTATCAGTTCCATGGAGGAGTTGCCTAAACTAATCATTTCAGCTTTCCATGACACTTATCATGTCAATTATAAGATCTTTTCTCAACTTGTTTCTTTTCATTAACATACACGTTACTATTCAAGTTCATATTCAAACAGAGATTGTTAGAAAAACAAAAAATAATCATTGTAGATGCAACTCCACTTTGCTAAAGACCTAATCACAAATTACACGAGTTAATTGAACTTGATTTGGGATCATTTAAAATTATATTGTTTTAAACTTTTTTTTTTAAATAAAAATAATATTGTTTTGAATGCTTTTTGTAAACTCAAATCAGGTTTTGATCGAATTTGCAAGTTGATCAATCATATTAATTTCAGATCAACTCCTACATGGTTTAATTTAAAATATAGTCTTGTCCAGGAGCTAGATCGATAAATTATTGGGTTAACCTGTTAGGCCGAGCCATGTTTAATAAGACCATGTATATGTATTTATCTCATTATTTATGTAAATGACTTATTTAAGATTTAATAGAAGAGGTAATTCCAATGTTTTTAAAATTGGTCCAAAAAATTCTTACTATTTATTAAGAGGGAAAAAAAGATATAAATAAGCTTGATATCATCAATTCTCTAACTTTAGATAGGGTTGTTCAAATGATGTTGTCCTAAACTATGACTTATAAAATCAAGATTACAAGTGTCATAACCATCTAGTAGGTAACCTAGTGGTAAGAGCTTGGGACTAAGAGGTTTGCTTCCTCTATGGTCTCAGTCTCTCAGGTTCGAGCCCTATGGTTGCTAATATGATGGGCATTGAAGGCTTATATGGTCGTTAACTTCAAGGCCCGTGGGATTAGTCGAGGTGTACGCAAACTAGCCCAAACACTCACGTTAATAAAAAAAATAAAATTACAATTGTCATAAAGGAAAAAAAAGAATTTCCTATTTCTAGTAAGGTACTTGACGGACAATTATTGTCTCATCAAAATGGGAAACAATCAAACCCAAATTTGTTGGTATATCTCCATGGAATCGCTTATGTTTGTGATAATTTTTTGTGTCAAAGTTGTAGAGTAGCTGAGACATGAAAAATACTTTACTGAAATGAAATGAAAGACTTAAATTATAGGTATTTAAGGTTTCCTACACCATCTTAGCTCGTATAGTAGGCTCCTTCCATCATTATAATAAAAAGTAATACACAAAAAAACTATACTTACACGATGCTCACTTATACAATCAATTTTGCAGGAGCAAATCCTCACTAATGATTTATCGATGATGCGCCTAAAAAACTGATTGAACGGTCTTAAACAGATAAACTGATAGATCATCAAACACTCCTAAGGGTAACCTTAAATTAGTAACTAGGACATCCACCGATCTTCATTTGGTCCTATCAACTGAAGAATTCCTAAAATATCAGATATTCTTCTTCGAATATAGTTTTCATTATTATTAGCAATAAAGGGACACATTTCTTAAGATAATTTGACATTTTCTGTTCAAAGAAATTTAGACATAAGGATACATTGGAAATGCAATTAAAAGAATTGATTGTTTGGGACAAGAATAGGAATTATGCAACAACTTAGAGATGAAAAATTGTTTTTTTTCCAAACATCTAGTAGGTGGTCCAGTGATAAAAGTTTGGAATCAAGGGGTTTGCTTTTCCTGTGGTCTCGAGTTTGAACTCTGTTGTTGTTAATATGATGGCCACTGGAGATTTACATGGTCGTTAACTTCAGGGCCCGTGGGATTAGTCGAGGTACGTGCAAGCTGATAGGACACCCACGTTAATTAAAAAAAAAACTGTTTTTTTTCCCAAGTAATATTATAGAAAAATATTAAAGATTATTAAAAAAAAATAAAAGGAGGGGTTTTATTTCTAATGTCTTCGAGCAAAAGGAAGGCAACGGAAACTGCCATTTCAAGCGATGATGATTGAGTTTTACCTTTGCCAATCATAATGGATCGTCTTTCTAACTTAGATTCCTTGTGTTCATTTTATTGTCACGATTCAGGGGACAATGATGCTGTTTTTAAAGCTTGCTCAGTGCCTAAAGATTTGTGGTCTTCTGCTGGTTTTGCAGCTCATAAGGATCGTCATCAGAATCTGGATTTCCTAGACTGGTTCGAAGTCATCAGGACAAATCTTGGAGTAAAGCAGCTGTGTTTAATCGCCGGTTGTTTTGGGATCTTGGGAAGCGCGAAATGTGATGATTTTTCAGGTGAAAACCCTATACAATGGCAGTTCAGATCACATCAAAGCCACATGTGGATTGTCATTTAGCAGATTGGCGTTTGTAATATGCACCAATTTTACTCTTGATGCTATACAACATCCTTTCCTTTAATTGCAACCTTAACTGAACACAGAGATCAAACATCTTTCTGAAGAAAAAACACCAGTCATTGAACCATCACAAAACCATATTAATTAGCACTAAATAAATATTTAGTTAGCCAGAAGCCTTCTTCAAAGGATACACCTCTAAGCTTGAGTAAAATCCGCACAACATTGCTTCTGTTTGCGATATAACTTAAGCATTGAAAGATAAAATTATTGCAAGCTCTGTCTTCAATTATATATAATACATCATTTCAATAAAATAGCAAGTTAAACAGTCAATCCAAAATCCTGTCTTCTGGATCCCGAAGTACCAGAAAATTGTCAAAGCAAGAAGTCAGAAGCAAAGCTTCCATGACCTGATCTGTTGTGTTCCATGATCAAATAATCATATGACTAAATGAAGAGCCTTAATTTGCTGAAGATACCCCAGGACCTAAAATTAATAAAGACACTGAATGTCTCAGACCCCAAATTCATGTTTCTGAAAACTTTTACATTTACAAGTACTTGGGATTTGAAAGTAATGGCAATGAATGAATGGGAAAACAAAAAGGAAAACACCATGACCTTGCTGGTTTGATCCAAATATTGAAAGACCAACTTGTTAGATAATTTTATGACTGTAGCAGATGCTTAAATTCATGACAATCAGCGCCAACCTCATTCAATGCCAAGTAAAGCTTTGGCACAATCTTCGCTAACATCAACTTGAAACCAACCGAAGTTAGATTGGAACTTTCCTTACTGCTTATAGAGCCATCTCGAGAGAGAGATCCAATTAAATTGCCTTGCATATACGCATCACAGGCCTTAAGAATGTAGTAACCACGCCTCCTGAAATGCTCCTTTACCAAGCATTCAAAATCCTGATGTGTATTAATATAACAAGACATTATTGTGATTAGTGAGCATATTTTACCAAGTAATGCATGCACAACTGCAGCACAATAAATAAAAATCATGTTCCCCTCAAAAAAACTGAACAAAATCCTGTTTGTACAGATCAAAGCCTGAAAAGATATGGACTATTGACCAAGTAAAAAGCAAATAAATAATCTAGTCTAGCAAAACGTCCCAATCCAATAAAATTATGAAAAAAAAAAAAAAGGATCAAATAAAATAGTTCTTTACTCAGTTGTAATAGTTGGCATATTTGTTCAAACAACATTGCCTTCATATTTGTCAACCAAAATGATTGCCAAGAACCGAAATTGAATGTTTACACAAAAACAAAGAAAATATGAATAAAGGTGGGAAGGAGTGTAATTCTTGTGAATTAATATATTACCTTGGGGGGTTTTCGCATAAGATACATCATTGTCTTGCAGTTTAGCAAGAAAGTATTCTCGTTATATGACAACGATTTTTTCTCTCCTTCAGCTGTCCCGATCTGCTTATCATATCCAGCTTCATTAAAATATGGTCTAGAATTTAGCACCAACCCTTGAAGTGAAACTAGGACTTGAAGGATGCTAGAAGTCGAGTGCCAGACTTCATTTCCTCTGCCAGTCCAGGTATTTAAAAGGCTAAGGCACAACTTCCCCTCCTCGTACAAATTTGGATTTATTCGCCAACCACCAGAATGGTAGTATGCTGACTGCAACATCACATAGAACACAAAAAATAGAATCATGAACAACTTTTTCAAGGTCAAAATCGCATCAAACAATACAAAATCAGAACATGGCCTTCAAACCGAAGACCAATTATTAAGATTAGTACATCTTACAGGAGGGACATCAGGATACTCTCGTGGGAGGTGAAAGTCAAAAAAGAAGAGTCCATCTTGGTAAGGTGTTCCATATGCCCCAATTATTGTTGCTCTTAAGAGATCCATTCGATCCTCATAAACCCGTACGTAGATCTCATCTGTTAAAAAAAAATTATGGGAAGACCAAATGATGCTAGCTAGATATTCTAGAACATAGCATAAAATTTTACATAAACTGGACTACTCGAACCTGGCAGGTTGTTCTGGAGGATGTTCCAGTCTTGTTGAACCTTCTTAAGCCACTTCCTTCCATTTTTGATCTGCCAACTTCAATGCATGAGAAAATATTCAAAAATATCACAGCACATTTCAGACATTTAGAGTTCTTGATTGTTGCCATGAGGTGATAAGAGTAAAAAAATGAACACTTTAAAGACCTTGAGAAAAGAGGTAATCATTGCACTGTTGTCTATTACTAAGAGAATTTGAAGAATGTCAAAATCAACTGAGAGAAAGAGTTTACTTCAATGCCCGTGAAAGTCTGCCTATTTATTTTAGTCTCCTATGTTCAGAAGAATGAACAATTGTAAATTGCAATAATCGCACATCATACCAGTCTATTTGAATCAAGAAAATGATGGTCCAGAGGATCTTCAGCTGTGTCAAAATGTTTAAAGTAGTGGTGAATCCGAGCCTCAGAACATGTCATGGCATTTGACTTTTCAGTGCTTAAATTGCATGAAGTTTCTTCTGCATTTGATGATCCTGGATCCTCCATTGACACATGTTTGTCTTTTCCATTGGTATTTTGCATACCACAGTTATTATTGACATTAGATTTTTCAGCACTGGACTCATCACTGGAATCTTTTTCTTCAGAAATACAGTTTGTTCCCTGAGAATGCAGTTTGTTTTCACCTTGGTAGCCTGAAAAATCTGGGTCGATATTTTTCTGACCTCGTGAAAATATTCCAGTGGCCAATCTTGCAACAAAGTCAAGTGCAGTGAGTGGAAAATTAAGTGCTGCATTCCTTCCAGAACTATAATTCTCCACACTCTCTTCCTCCTCTGAGTTCATGCCAGTTGCATCTTGCAGCACAACTGCCTGAACAACAGGTACTATCATCAGTTACTGAAATATCAATATCTTTCCAATCTAATAAGAGTATACCTAAGGAATGTTCAATTCATGTGAGAATGGTTAATCCAATGACATTAATTATTTAGCATTTGTTTATGGGTGAACCCAATCATGCGATGTTCCTATGTCTAAGATAAAGTAACTGATGCTGCCGAAGAGATTCCGAGAAAAGCAAGGTTAAAGGTTAAAACAAAATTTATGTATACAGCCTAGATTCTATACGTTACTGCTTACTCCATATCACCATGACGTTATATTCATAGAATCCTATATTTCAAGTGGTGAATTGTGGGTTCATTACTAAGATAATGAAATCAATAATCTACATAAGCTTCATAGTTTCTTTTCAATTTCTATGCCTCTCCTTGAAATCTAAAAAACAAAAAGTGTGAGCATATCATTAATTGATTAATGCTCACACAATCAAACTTCACAGACCTACTTTTACAAATATTTCCCAGCCACGGATATATTATGAAAGCTAGGTCCCATCCTATGACCCACTCATATGTTACCCTGATTACCCATTACGATTGTAGTCACCATTGCGTTTAACAATGGCATGCTACAGTTTCAAATGGATACACACCTCTTGAGTATAATCATGAGTGTCCCTCACATCATCATCAACTGTTTCCCAACTAGCTGCAGCTTCACTTAATTCACTCCCAGCTGAAACTGAATCATCATCGTCATCTCGACCAACCACAAAAATTGCTTGAGGTCCAACCTAATAACAAACCGAGCAACAAATTCATCAAACCAAACTATTGGGCCTATACATCATCATAATGAATATGTTAATAACTTTGTAATTTAAATTGTGAAGGTAAAAGAAACTTTAAATGACATCCAAAATCTCAAAATAAGAAACTATAGAAGTTGAGTATTTTCTCTTTCCTATATTGTAGAGCAGAATTCAAAAATAGAAAGGATCCTCCCAACTCTTTGCACCAAAAAGTTTCATGGGAAGGAGTTGCAGGAATCAAAGTAATTGAGTCATGAAGATACCAAAAAACAAGAGTTGATTGCATACCACTTTTGATAATTTAAAATGGAAACTGAGAAAAATTTATACAAAAAAAATTCATAAGCATACCATTGAAACCATCCCATCAGCCCATGTGACTTCGAGATCACCATTCCTAAGACCAGATATATTCCCAACCCAAGAGAGATCTGAGGAGTCCATAGAAACATCATTACTCGGTGCATCCTCTCCTTTCTTATGTCTTAAGCACTTTTGTGTATTCATAATCTCACTTTGTCCACTTTGCTGCCTTGATTCCCCAATAGTTTCCAAATCAGAGGTGGTTTGATCAGACACAGAAACCGGGGATAATCGAACGACTACATCCCCATAGGAATAGTCATAATCTGGATGAGTCTCCAGCTCATACACACTTACAATTTCATCCTTGTCAAACTCACGAGGATCTTCTGCCCTGGTAACTGGCTTTAACCACTTCACACAAGCTGTTCGCTCTTTTGCATTAAGGCTTTTAACAACACCAACACGTCTAGATTCAAATGAGTTATCAACATCATCAGAGGCCTTCTCCACAACATACTGTTCAGCAACGAATTCATGATCACCAGGACTATCAATTGGAATCAATGTTGTAGAATTCAGCCCACGTTCTATAGCTCCATCCTGCCATGCTATATCGACCCTTGTCCTGGTGTTGACAATCAAAAGGGCTCTTTCAAAATCTTCCTCTTTTTTTATACTCTTCTTTTCTCTTCTGATTAAAACTTTACGTATCTTTCTGCGATGGGCAGGCACCTTTGAAACTGATGTTGAACTACCACAAGAGCTAGATTCATTACTTGCAATAATGGCTAAATTTCCATCCGGTGTTGTCACTGGATCAATTGCCATCGATCCATTCATATCATCTACTTCCTCATTTGCAACTCCTTCTGAATCACATCCATTTCCCAGTTGACTAGAATCTAATTCACATTTGGCTGGGTCATGGATTCCCAACTTCAATAAATCCTTGTCTAAAGTAACAGAAGATGATTGAGCAACAGATGATGGGAGAAGACACCAGTCACCCACTTGCCAACTTGCATGTGCAAAACAAGACAGCAGTTCTAAGTTCTTTGGATCCTGCTCTTCAGCAGGGGTAGTTGAAGAATCAGGTCCATAGCCAGCAGAAGCTATCCAATAGATGAAAACTGATCCAGATGTAACTTTAGTAACAGTACCTTCCAATCTATTAGCTTCCCACAAGCCGGATAGCCACCGAGAGTTTTTAAAAACTGATGATGAGGTAGCCCTTACACGCTGGCCAGGATGGTAAGGAAAATGTTCATCTTCCTCAAAGATACCCTTGGAAATTGGTTTTAGATGCAGTGGCTCAGCCCCCTTTACTTTGCACACAGAACCATCATCAAATAACACAGTCACATCATCTACAACATCATCAACTCTGCCTAACCAGGGACCAAAGACCACAAAGTCACCAACAGAAAATTCCCTAACACGCACCAAATTTATGGATGAAATGTCTTTTCTAACGGATCCATCAGGAGCTAACAAATCAACAGAGATATTAACATCCACCACAACACCTACTTGCCCTGTTGGATCTGAAGCAGATGCAACATAGTCCCCGTGTAAGAATCCTCGATCAATGACAGTTACATCATTGACATGTTGAACTGGTTTAACATCACCCATCCAAACTACTCGAACCTCATCAGTCTGAAGAGTTTCACTCTTATAATTATCGCTCCCTTCACTCCTATCGCCATTGGTCTTATCATTACCATCATCATCAGCTCCCTCATTGCCAGCATCTTCATCGACATCACACTCATCTTCGTCATCGTCGTCGTCGTCGTCCTCATCCTCATCATCATCATCATCATCATCCATAATACTTCCATCCGAATCTGACTCACCAGCAACTTCACTCACTACCCCAACCACATTGTGCATTTTATGTCTAACAATATCTTGTCCATAAATATATGGCACATTATTCAAGTTCCCAACAACCTCATCCAGTTTTTTAACATTGTTTTCACTATCAACTTTCAACTCACAAACCAACCCATTTGCCATAGAACCACTTTGATCCAAGCTGTTTTTATCACCACCACTATCGACAAACCCGTTGACTTTGGAACTACTTTCATTTTGCATATTTTCTAGCTGAAAACACATATCGAAAAAGGTTTACCACCAAAACAAATTTCTTAAAAAAAATCCGTAACGTGGCATGTAATTCAAAACCCTCATCTTCTTTCTCAAAATAGTTTCTTAACACTACAACCAGCTCATATACAATAAAAAGTTTGCTTCTTTTTTCATTCAAAAACTGCCCTGAGGCTCAAACCTTTACACTGTAAAATAAAAATCGGCAGGTGGGCTGCCATTCAAATGCAATAACAAAAACAATACTATGCTACACAAACAGCGCTGATTTTTTCATAACTCATAAAAAGATTAAAAAAACAAAAATCCCATTTCCTAAACTAATATTTGCAATCTAATCAAACAAGAAAACGCATATTCATTAACATAACACGTGATTAAAACCAATCTTTTATTTCACATCAAAATTTCACTAAACATCAATCAATATCAAAAGAAGTTAATAATCATTAATACAATAAAAATAAAACCAAATAATTAATGCCAAAAAACTCACCAATTAATAAAGAAAAAAAAAAAGACGAAGCAGCTTCAAATTGATCAAGCTCAAATCCACATAATACCGGCTCAACAGCTACAATCCGTCAAAAACTACCCAATAAAAAGCAAAAATTACCACGATACAATCGCAAAATTACAAAAGGTTTTATTTGATTTTTTTTAAAAGGAACGGTCTTCGAATAACCAGGAAGAATCGTGTGTGTGTTTTTTTCATGAATATTACATATGAATGAAGCAAAAAAACAAGTGAAAAACTGAGGAGGAGACATGGGAGCTGGATTCTGATTTCTGAAGCGGTGTTTTAAGGGTATGTTTGTAATCTTACAGTGTGGTGTTAAATTAGGCGTGTAAGAACATAGGACTGACTTAAAATGTTCTCGTCTTTTATGTTGTTTGATGGATCAAGAAATAGAATTGGCCGTTGGATTTGATGAATATAATTGAGTCAAGGATTTTATTAAAAATGGTGTGATGGGTACTTTTGGGGGTTGATAGCGGTAAAATTAGTTTGCACTTCTGCTTTTAAGAAGAATGAACAGGACTTTTATCAGTTGAAGGCAGTTGTTTCAAGGTGTTTTTAAAAAAAATTTAAAATTTTTTATTTTTTGTTTTGCTTTAAATTAATATGTTTTTTATATTTTTTTATTATTTTAATATGCTGATATCAAAAATAATTTTTTTTTTAAAAAAAAAAAAATTATTTTAATGTATTTTGGAATGAAAAATACTTTGAAAAGCATCCGCTACCATACTCTCAAACACCCTTTAGTATGGTTGGAAACGTGATTTTTTTAAAATTTAAAATTTTTTTATGTTTTCAGATCGTTTTGATATCCTGATATTAAAAATTATTTTTTTAAAAAATTATTTTAATACATTTTTAAATAAAAAACATTTTAAACCGTAATTACTACCCCAATCTTAAACAGAAATAAAGTTGGATGGACAAGTTGAAGTTTTGAAGGAAAAAGCAATGTGAGAGTTGGTAGTAGGGTTATATCCATCCATCTTGAATCCCCAAAAAAATAAGAATTGGGAAAAAATAGTCGAATTCAAGGATCCTATAAAAAAAAAATGGGGACTTATGGGAGGGTTCAATTGATCAATTTTTAATAGAATTCAAGGATTAATAAGTTCCATGTGATTATTTATTTTCTAATACCTTTATAGTTTTTGGTTTAATTTTAAAAATTTAACTTGAGCTCATAGTTATTAGCCATCTAACTTCATCACCAATTATGTTACTCTGTAAATGTAGACTGTGAGCAAATTCATTGGCACTCTTTTTCTTCACCATTGCCCACTCACTATTCTTCCCTCGCCTTTTTGTCATTCCTCTCCCAAAGTCGGTACTGGTTTTAAATTTTAATTATATTTCTTTTCATTATTATAAACATGAATATTAAAATCAGCTTGTATATATCTTGATTAATTTTATAGGTCCTGAAATTAACAATTATGTAAATCTTCAATGATCCTGAAGTTTAAAAGACTTGAAGTACTGATTTTTAGAGAACAAAATCAAAACATAATAAGTTAAACTATATCTTTTATAATTTTTAATTATATAATCCTTGTCTTCTTCGGTGGCAACCCCACATTGTTTTAAATTTTTATTAAATATTAATGAAGAAATAATAATTATATTCCTTTACGGCAGTGCTCTCCTAGATCCCTTGTATGCATGATGATTGTGTAGCTGTTTGTATATCATTCTATCTTTCAAATAAACTGTTTTTTTTTTAATCAACTTGATTTGATTTGGGAAACATGTCTACGAGAATTGTTCTGAAAAGTTACGTATCGGCAACAGGACACTCTTCCTTGGGAAATAGAAAGCGTGCACTAGTCAAACTTTACCTTTTTCAAAAGCAGGGGTAGGATAAGAATTTGACATTGGTAATCTCATCATTAATAATTTTTAAAAAATATATTTTTAAAAAATCTATCAAACAAGAACAAAAAATAATTAAAAAATAAAATAAATTAATATAAATTTAAAATATTTATTACAGATTTAAACATTTATAAGTTCGAATACAATTAATCTATAATAAAAACTAGGGGTGAGAAAAAAAACCGAGTAAATCAGAAAAAAAATAACTGAAA
>Ga0307511_10005993_pt1 | contig 12276 bp, 9 predicted proteins | sample 13_EM_MG_FD_200266 | JGI IMG/M metagenome (GOLD analysis project Ga0307511, IMG submission 200266) | Populus trichocarpa ectomycorrhiza microbial communities from riparian zone in the Pacific Northwest, United States - 13_EM | ecosystem: Host-associated > Plants > Roots > Unclassified | place...
CACTTTAGGAACTTGAAAGGAGCTAGTCACCTATCTATGCATGCTTGTTAAGTAGCAAATAGCTATGAACCATGAGTGCTGATATGAAATACAGAAATAATACAGTTCTTAATTATTAAAGTCATTTGCCATTATCTCAAGTGAAATCAGATTGAATCCCTTTCATACTTGATACAGAAAGGACCGAAGGAGAGAGAGAAATAACTCCATCTAGGAACTACCTAAGGCTCAAAGACCTTCTAGATCAAGCAAAGAAATGTTATTTTACATAATCCGGGCTGAATTACAAGAAAATGGTACCTGAAGATCCATTAGTAAGAACAACTGCATTTTGGTTATCACTGTTTTGCTTATCTTCATTGGAACCAACACCTTTAGTTGCCCAATTGCATCTTATCTGCCTGTTTCCAAGCCATTTACCTATAGTTCAGAATGAGACTCGTCAAAATTCTGCACTTATCGTTCCCAGATGACTCAGAATAGCAAAACCAAGCAACCAAGGATGAAAGTTATATGCCTGACCAGTTAAGTCATTAATAGCACTTTGTGCCTCCTGCGGATCAGAATTACAGTAAATTAGTTTATGGCTGAAGCAAATTCTTAAGAAATTTCAGTTAACATCCAAATGGCAAAATCACAACATAAGAGTATCCATGCCACCGGATGTCGAAGTCATTCTTCAATTTGTTCTTGGAAAACCAATCAGTATTTAATAAGAAAAACATTGCAAATGGATTTATCAAAAAATAAAAAGAAAGAATTTCACTATGGATCTTTATATCTCCAAATAAACTAGAAAAGTACAAGCATTCTAGAAGAGGTCCTCAATATCTCAATGTCCAAGCAAAACATTGTTAACCATAAAATCTTCAATTCCTAAACAAGTTAATACATTGTGTAACAACAAGTTCATAAAGTATAAAATGAATTAAGCAATAAATCCACAACCCTGAAACCTCATTTTGGAATCACATCAGAAATAGATGGCAATAAAGGATAACTGCAAATCTAGTTCATTTCAGTTCACTTTCTTGGGCTTTTGTTGAATTGAATAACGAGTTTGATTCAGCAGCTACTGATAACTGGAAACAGTACCTGCTGATTACGGAATGAAACAAAGCCATATCCTTTTGAGCGTCCAGTTTTGTGATCCCACATGACCCTTGCATCACTGCAAATGACACACGTTATGAAAACAAACATAAGGTTTTTGGAACAAAAACAACAGCCTGGTGTTTTTACACAGCCAAAGAGGATCTTAAGACATGAGTAACATAAGAGAGATGGTAGCAGTCTGCTTTAACATGCCAACCAAGATTGTTAACATCAATCAAAGAGAACCATTTGTTGTTACAAATACTTTTGGAGTTTTAGACAAAATCGCAAGAGCACAGTGTGATTTAACCATTTACATTTCAATGACAGCTTCCTTTCCCACATGAGTGATTCGTGTTTTGTTTCTCAACAGTGTCCTTAAGTGTTTTAGGATCATGAAATATGTCCCCGGCACTGCATTTAACAACTTTTTAAATGGACAGGCATAATCGGGTATGCATAAAAGTGTCACAAACAGCAAAAGAGTATCATTACCTTCGCCTAATTGTTTTATAGTATTAACACATTTGAAGGTATTGCTTAAAGAATAATACACAAAAAAGTGCAAAATGCCAAATTACAAAATACTTTGTTTGCACTTGACCCAACCCATTACAAATACAGGATAACAAGAAACAGAAAGCAAGGAACTTACGAGCAACTAGGAAAGACTGAGAAGCACGCATATAAAGTTGCATCAGTAACCTCTGGACTCAAATCACCAACAAATATGTGGAAATGCCCTGACAAGATGAAAGGATAACCCATCAAAAACCATGAACAAGCAAGGGGCATTGAAAAACAGCTGAAAAAATGAAACTGAAAGTAACCTGATGTGTCCTCTCTTTGGCCGCTGGCATATGCCCAATTCACTTTAAGCGCCTCACCGTAACTGGAAAGTATATTAATAAAGTATAAAAACATAAAATCAATGACATCCAAAAATGAAAAATGAGTTTACACAGAAAACAAGGTAGCACTTACAACTAAGTAAAAATTAAATAGAGTTGTATAGCCTATTTGCAAACCTCAATTACTCAATACAAGACATGCAATCAAATTACTAATTCTACCAATTCTGAAGTGAGGGCTTAGTCCAGAAGAGAATGCTTGAAATTAGGAGGATCAGTGGCACAAAGTATACTATTTACAAAGATTTTCTCACATTTGTTTTAGATTGTCAAGTGAATGAATCAATTAGGCTACAGGTACAAAAACGACCAAGTATAATTACGGAGATATGAAAACTTACAGTTGGCGTCCATGCAATGTCATTATTGCAAGTGCTGCAGATGATCGGTCATGGTAGTCCACAAAACCGTATGATGACTGCAATTAGCGCAAACCATCAAACATGTGCAGGTAGCATTATGGAAAAGAATATAAGACAAAGAAAACAGATAAGACCAGCACAAAACCATCCTAAAGAAACACCACATATAGAAATACAAGTGAATAGTCATCCTCAGACTTTCATGATAAAGTTTCGTTTTTCCGAGCTCAAATACTATTAGGCAATGCAGAACACTAAAATCATCCTAAAGTCAAGAACTTGAAGAAAAATGTCGGAGAATCAATGGTTAAAAAGCAAAGGGGAGTTGAGTTGAGCATAGCAGTAATGAAAGAAAGAAAGAAAGAAAGGGACCTTATCCTTCCTGATGAGTTTGCATCCAGCAAGAGGGCCGGCAGTGGCGAAAACTTCAGCAAGAAGTTTGTCAGTGACGTTGACATGAATATTTCCAACATAACTATAGGAAGGAAAGACACAGAATTAGTACTAGAAATTACAAAGGTAAAATAAGAGCATGCAAATATCTTTGTATGATTTTCACCATAAATAAATAAAAAGATAAAAGCTTTAGCTTTAGGAAGGGAAGGGAGATTAGGTTAAAAAGAAAATACGAGAAAAGGAAGGGGCTTTACACGCTGCGACAAGAAGAAGAATCAAAACCAGGAGGCAGATTCCCACCAGGGATGGGCTCCATCTGCAATACAATACAATACAATATAATTATTATATGGGAAAATGGGAATCCAAAACAATAAAATTTTATTTCAATCGTATAATTAATGAATGGATTAAAAAAAAAAAGGTGATTGAAGCGGAAAAGAAGCCTCAAAACAAATAAAGATTGAAAATTTAAGAAAAAGAGAGAGGGAGGGGGAGAGGGACCTGGGACATGGCAGCGGCGACGAGGGCGGGATGGTGATGCTGATGATACATGTGATGGTGTTGCTATTATTTTGTTGAAGCAATGCTTGTTGATGCTCTCTCACCACCACCACGATGACGATTGATCGCCAACAACTCTCTCTCTCTAACCCTTCTTTGTTGTTTGGGTCTTGGTTACTCGGGTTATGTCCCTGAACGCTTTCAGCTTCAGCTACGATAAAATAACAACCGGTAATAATTATTTATTTATTTATTAATTAATCTCACTACTACATACTTATTGCTACTATAAGTTTTTTTTTGCTAATTTAATTAATTTTTAAATGATATTATTTATGTAATAAGATCAAATTTCGGAGATTATCAATATTGTATTTGCATGCAACATTCCTTCTAGTCTACAAATCTATCTTCAACACATCATCATGCCATGGCATACCAAATATTGTTTGCTTTCCTTTCAAGTAATTTTTTTTTTGTTTTCCTTTTACTTTCATTTAATAATCTGGTCAGGTTGAACTCGTTAAAACAAAAATAATTTTCATTGTTAATATCAAGAATTATTTGTTGTATTTTTTTAAAAAATTTAATTTTTTTAATTTTAAATTATTTTTTTGTATTTCATATTGTTTTAATATCATTTTAATATAATAATATCAAAAATAAATTTTTAAAAATAAAAAATAAATAATTTTAATTTATTTCTAAATAAAAAATATTTTAAAAAACAGCAATTACTAAAATATAAAAAAATCTTCTAGTAGCCCTTTCAGCAATGCAATGCAAATCATCCTCATTTAAAAACATAATTTTTAAGAAACACACATGTAACCAATTTTTAAAAGGTATAATAATAATTATTTTTAAAAATATCTTTTATTTGAAAATATATTAAAATAATATTTTTTATTTTTTAAAAAATATTTTTAACATTAATATATCATAACAATTTAAAAATATAAAAAAAATTTAACAAAAAAATAAATTCAAAATTTATCTTACCCTCGTTTGGAAGGCAATGCCAAACGGGTATAGAGCTTTTTATAGCGTTTGTTATGCTCATCTCGACAAGGCAAAAGGAGGGTAATGGCCAGTCTCTGTGAAATGGGCAACCTTACCAGACTGTCTTTAAAAAAACCTTACAAGAAATTCAATTGTTACCTTACAACAAAATTGTTTATTCTTGCACTATTATACAATTTTTTTTAAAAAAATAAAAGTCTCTCCATGCTCGTACAGGAGCTAAAACCCTTCTCAGTAGACCAATTCTTTCTTCTGTTGTAACTCTTTTAAGTTAGTGTTCAACAGATTGATTGATTATGTCAATGTATGAACCAAAAATGATTCAATGTATTTTTACTATTTACCCTCCACTCTACATGGCCTCAACAGCTTCTTCTACTTTCGGCTTGCTCTTCGGCCTGCCAGAATGACTTACATTTTTACCTGATAAAAGCTCCAATGCTTTCTCCATTGTAATCTTCTCCGGCTTCAAGTTCTGCATATGTTTCAAATCACACCCCAAACATGATTAGTTATATGAAGATACTAGAACTATTAGTTGCTTCACAGATTCATCAAGGGGAGATTTGTAAAGATATACTATGTAGTGCGATAACAGAAAGGGTCTTGGGTTAACAATCGATTGTGTTTGATGTTCATCATTCACTTCATGCATAAAACTACTGTTTTATAGCATCCTTTCCAAATAACACCAACAATCCCCCTCTTCACTGTGATCATGAGCAGTGAAGTAACATGAAACTATAATGACTCACAAAAATGATAAGTTGCATCTAATAAATAATGATCTAGTAATAATGTTAGACAACATTGATGAGGAATGATTCTCGAAAAAAATAAATAGTTGAGTAATGAGGCTAGATTGTAGAAATATCTCAGCATCACTGCTGAATTCAACACAAAGAAATGCTAAACAAGACATACCTTGGGAACAGAAGCCATTGTACGACGATGTTTAACTGTGTATCCCCCCTTTCCGAGCTTTATCATCACAGGATACCCATCCTTTGGATGGTCACCCTAGCAAAAAGGAAACATAATTGAGTGAAACAATAGCTAGAGGTAAAGGAAAGATAAATTTGTAGAGAGATTTATGAGCATACCAATGTCAGAGGGTAGCGTAACAAGTTGAGAGCAACTTCATGAGTAATAGCACCCACATCCTTTATCTAAGAAGAAAAAAATTTGGTCCATTTAATAATTGTTTGCAAATTGCAATTGACAGCATGGCACCAAGTGCATTTCCAAGAACACATTGTATCCATCCAAAGAGAAACTAGCAGGACAACAAAAAAGGCGGGAGTACAAAATCTCAAAGAATAAAACATGCCAATAATGACTAAAATGTGCTGGTGGGCAGAGGAGCATGGCAGCTGACACCTCTAGATTTGCCACAAGGAAAACGAGCCAAGAAATGGACAATGTATACATAGCATTGCATCATCATAAATGGAATCAGAAAGCAAAATGAGCTTCCAAAACAATTGCATGTATCACGCAAGTAAATCTATACATACATGAGAAACAGAAGATCTTTTAGGAGCGTAACCCTTCCTGTCTTCTCCAAGCTGTACATAGTATCCATAAGGACCATTCTTCAAAAGAACCTACAACAAAATATAAGGGCACACATTTCTTGTCAACTTAAATGAAATAACAAACAAAATCAAGGCATACCAATTGCACTGGTTAGTGGAAGCAGTACTCTGATGCAAAGAGCTAGTTTTTTAAGGAAAACCTTTTCATTGGAAGTCGGATGAACACCAAGCAGTTTTGGTTCATCAACACTAGAACTTTGAGGAGTTTCTTCTTTCTCATCATCACCATATAACGTCTTTGCAATGTACCTATCACATTGATCAGCAAAACTCAACTATTTGCTACCAAAAAAAGGAAAGAGGGGGTGTTCTCAGAAAAGTAAATCTACTGTCATAATTAAGAGAACCTTTTAACAAACTGAAAGAACAAAAAGAAATACTAGGTTATCATCAAGTGTTTAAATATCAGAAATTAGTGAACAGAAAAAAAACTAGACAGATATGCCTTGGAGCGAGCTTCTATATCTTTTGCCACTTATTTACTTCAGCATATAACAGAAAAAGAAAATTTAATTAATAAATTAAACTGAAGAACTCATTCTAGAAATATGTGAATGTGAGGGTACGCAAAAGGCAGACCATACTCACTTGCAGTTTGGGTGTTGATCGCATCCAATAAAATAGCCTGCACCAAACCTACTTACTTTGAATATCAAAGTGCCCTCCATACAACTGAAACAAATCCAAAGAAAGATTGGAGTCAGATCACTTGTCAGAATGATGATTATCAAAATGAGACATGTCACAGAATACAAAGTTAGGATTAAACAAAACCCATTTCATCACCCATTAACAAATGAAATAGCAGCATATACTACCTTGGGCATGTTCTGCTTTTATCAGGGAGTGAACCAAACAAAAAGCGGTCATATGTTCTCTCCAACATCTTCTCCACCTGGAAACAAATTTAAAAAGTGAGAATAATTATTGAAATTCACACTAGTAATATGAAGAAAAAAAATTAAAGTCTCAGGGGCAATGTATTTGGAACCTTCAACAAAGACATAACTGTACCTGGTGAATATGGACACTTTCAGTACGGCTACAATACAACTGAAATCGTGTCCAGTAATCTTTTAGAAGGCCTTTCCAATCAGTTAAGCCAGCAGAAACATTGTCAAGCTGCAGGTAAGATGGACAAAAAAGAAATTAATAACCGCCATACAGATTGAAATAAGTAAGAAACGGAGTGCTACCATTGAAATTGGTGAAAACAGAATAAAAAGAGAGAGAAAACTAATAAATCATGATTACAAATAGTAGAAGCAAATGGATTATACTTTTGAAGAAAAATCTATAATATCATTTTTAAACAGGACTAGCATCTGAAAAAGTATAGAGATTTGAATGCAAATTAATTAAATCACCTCAGTCTCCATATCAGCAGTAAAGCTGTAGTCCGTGACCTCAGTAAAATGGTGAGAGAGAAATGCTGACACCTGAAAAGCCCAAAACAAATGGATACTAAGAGAAACTTTCTTAAATACCAGCTTATCTCATAGCACAGTACACAGTGCGAGCATAGATTTCAAGCAGGACAAGAACGGAACCTCAATGAACAATCATAAATAGGTGATACACTTGTATTATTTTTTATGAATAGTGGAAACTGTAACTTTTGCTACTTGCGCTACATTTTATTTATTTATTTATTAGGAGGGTTGCTTAAAATGTAGGGGTTCATGTCTCTGTGATTGTTTGAGCTGCGAATTTTTTATAGCTGAGCGGTAATTACTGAGGTGCGTGAATTGAAATCCAAATCAATCTTAGCAAGACACTCTTTGACAAAAGAATAAGCAAAATAAGCTAAAAAAGTTCATCCACCTATTTGCCATCTTTTGTAGCTTAATTCATCGTTTTGGATCCATTGTAGATTCCTTCTTTCAAAATATATAAATTAACATAACAAAAACATTATCAGACAATAAGGTAATTGAAAGAATGCTAAATGCAAGGTAATTCAGAAAGAGGTTGGAGCGTACCATGCGACCACGAAATTCTGGATGCAGTACACGGTTTTTTACAGTCACATAGTTCCTATCCTGGCATCATGTATAAATCAGATGTTAATAGACGACTGCATAAAACAGAATACTAAAAAACAGAGCAGAACAAGATTTTGTGACAGATGCAATGCCCAAAGATATCAGCATTGCAAGTTTACTGTATTTTTACCTCATGCAAAACCAACTGAATGATAGATATGCAGCACAAAGTAGGATTATACTTTCCTTATGTTCTTTGATTTAAATTTTTAAGCCAACTCGAAGATTGTTGGTTCATGTGGCTCAAAATGAGTCCTTGTTTAGCCATTATTAACAAATAACAAACCTACTTTGAAAATCCTTACCCTTTCCCATTAAAAATAAGCCTTATCTACCACAAAAATGCCTCAATCTCAGACATTAGCCCTCTGGTTTCACCTTTTTTTGAGATCCTAAATCTGCCTTCTCTTAAAGGGAAAAAATAAAACCTAAATATCCTTCACAATCTGCTGCCCGTAAGAAATCCACTTGATGCTCAATTGTAATTAACTGAACTAATCATCCATCCAAACTAGAGAGGGTTCGGCTACATGGATTTCGCCCTCCATTCAGTTTGATTATGGAAGCAAAGCTTTTTGTGAGCAATTACACTAGATCATTACTTATTACTACAGCCATCATCATATTTGGACATTCCTTATTACAACAGAAAACAAAGAGGCAAAAACTCCTAAACAAATCAATTACCTTTAAGACTTTCAGTGTGCTTGCATATGTTGAAGGTCTTCCAATGCCAAGTTCCTCGAGCTTCTTAACCTTTTACAAGAAGGAAAAAATAAGGATAAGAAAGGTTTTTAAGAGTTGGAAAACCTTGTGAGAAATTAAATGGGCCCTCCTCCCAGTGCATGCAGATAGGTACATGCAGTGGAAAAAAGATCATATTGTATCATTTACACTATTCATCTTCTCTAAAAATTAGTATACAGAAAGCACTAGAAACTCCCCTTTACCATATACCTTGGCTTTACCTCATAACAACACAATTCTGCTTCTCTGTGTTAAGATATGCATATTTCTCTAAAGAAAACTATGACATGATTTGCCTAAGTAAGTGCCATGGTAACATTCTTATGGAAGCATGCACTTGATCAGATACATCATTCCTAGCTTCTCTCCATGCTGCTTTAATTAGATAACACCAATGACATTTAGAAATGTTGTATAAATTTTATTAGAGAGGAACAGTAAGTTTACAGAGATGGAGGAAGGGAATTCCTCAAAAGCGGAAAGAGATCTGATAAAAACAACTAAGAGCAAAACTTGTCTATTAGATTTAGGAATAGCACAGATTTCAAACACTTGTCCATGGAAAAAATGAATTTAACTTGGAAAAGCAGGCTTCTTGAACTGGATCACATAGTACTCTGTCCCTCTGCTAGGGAGAGGTCATGAGTTTGAGCAGCAAGAAAGCGGAGTTAAGGGGAACCAAATGCCTGAAGAAATTTGTCTAATAATGCATTTAGTATAATTAGAAATGTACCAGTGATCCCTCAGAGTAGCGTGGCGGAGGCTCAGTAAAGTGCTGTTTCATATCTGCTTCACCAAGATACAATGAATCTCCTGTCTACAAACATTTGAGTTAGAGAAAGCACACTCCACAGAACAACTAGAGAGATGCTATTAAGTGATTGTTTACAAAATTTTGGAAACATGATAGAAATAGGCATGATGATGGAGTGTTACTTTTCCATTTCAAAGAATCTGGGAAATATTCATATCATGACAAGAATTGTCATATCAGGGAAATATCGGTCAAGAGCTAAGATTCAAAGTTCGATATCTATTTTCTTGAATGCAAGTAATAAATAGCCTACATGACAACCACTACCTTAAGTGAATCAAGAATTCCAAAAGCCTCTTGACGATTGAGTGCATCACTTTCCTTATATCTTACAGCTCCAGCCTCAACATCCTAGAACACACATAATCATGCAACGAGTTGTCAAATCAAACCAATTCCCATTATAATCACATGCCATTCAACATTAAGGGAGAAAAACAAATGAAACCATTTACACAGTATTGATGGACATTCTAAGTGGAACAGTTTTATACCTCATAAACTGCCTGATATCCAGGAAACTCAACTCTTGAGCATGAAGATCTAAAAACAATGGACTTTCCAGCATTCCCAATGTCAACTTGCACCTAGTTAGATTGAAGAAGTGTCAAGCGGAGACAATTAATGTCAATTGTATAGTGGACAAACAAGGTAATCTATCATAACAATTTACGTGCTCACCTGCTCAATAGTAACAGGTTCCATCTGGCATGCAACTGTCCGAGACCAGATTAGTGTGTATAGCTTCAAGGAATCTTCATCAAGTACTCCAACAAGCATTGCTAGATGTCAACAAGAAATATTCTAAAGATTATTTAGCTGTATGAAAAGATTGGAGAAAAGGGGCATATTTACATCACAAATTCAAAAAAAATCATGAATACATCATGCAGATTGAAAAGTTTTTGATTTACATGGTAAAAGATGAATATTGGTGGGTCTGATTGCTTCATGGGCCTCTTGAGCATTCTTCACCTTCCTAAAATACTTGCGTGGACCCTTCGATGCGAAATCTTGCCCATATCTTTTTTTTTTGTGTGTGCAACAAAAAAGATGACAGCATTAGAAGTTGCATTCAAGAAAACATGGAACAGATGCAAATCAATGATAGATCAATGAAAAAGAGAAAAGCACAAAATCTAGATGATTTTTCTCAAATGGAGTGTACGGAATAAAGATTTAGATGCACCAAAGCCACTAATAAAGATTTGCAAGCAAGAGAAGCACCTAATTTACCACCCCCTCCAACCTCCTCAGTCTGGCCATGCAAGAAAAGGTAACAACAATGGCAAGAGAAATAATCTAAAATTTGGAAAACCAAGAAACTACATGAAAGAGCCCCTCTAGTGGAAAGTAAAAAAGATCAATAGATGTTATGACTCTTCCTTAAGAAACCATATTGTGCTTCGAGCTCAGAAAGCTTTGCTCCATCCGACACTATTCTATTCCTATCTTCCCAAATACAAAGAGCACTGATATATGTCATCTTTCTTCTTACATTCTTACAAAGGACATCTAAAACTAGCACATGCCTTGATTGCCAAGAGAGAAGTGAAATATGGATCTTAGCACCCAGGATTTAAAAATTACCAAATGATGAAGACCAGTTCAAACCTTTCACAAAGTTTCAGTAACGTCTAAGTTGGGGCAATCAAAAGATAATAAGCTGAGCTAAAGCAACTTGCAAGTAATATAGCAATAAAAGATGTTTTATCCTTGAAAAATGAAGATTCTACAGTGAGCGATGTCACGAAGAGGAAAGGAGGAATATGAGACAAACATATAAGGCATCCCTAATATTAAAAATCCAATAAATGCAGTGAAGAAATCCCATACAAGTCACCTTTCAATGATCAAGGAACGTATGTTTCCAACAGCTTCATCCGAAATCTAGGAAGGGGAAAAAAGCAATTTAGCAAAAGGAAAGACTAAATGCAACAGAAACATTAAACATGGAGCCATGACCCAGTCACCATCAGTTACTTGCAGAACACAAGACAAACATCAACTGATTGGGCATTCCAGGGAATAAAAAAACAGCGAAATTGATACTCACATGCAGTCCATCTGTCCTGAGGTAAGTTATCAACCCAGTTGCCTTCCCATCTGATAACTGAACCCCTTCATAAAGCTTCTGTGCGACCTGCATTTTGATGCATTATTTACAATGTCAAAACAAAAGATGAAATTGAACTAAACAAGGAAAAAATTATGAGGTAAGCTTGAAGCTCACTGTAAGGTCAAGCTAGTGGACAAATAAGAAACAACACAGAATGATGAAAATGTGAAGACAGTTTAGTCTTGTCTTTAAGTCATGCTATTGGTATCTTCTAGCCAAAGACAAGAAATAATTAATTTACAAGTGGTTTCCTGTTTTTTCATTCATAATCCATGTGGCATGTAGGCTCAATAACCATGCCCATTTCCATACAGCAAAGCTTTACCACAGAGTACCAACAAGACAGAATAAAATTGTCAGCCATGTGGGTGCCACATGGATTTTGCAATACAGGGCCATAGAAATGATGTAGCAATCATTTTTCCAATTAGAAAGGTGCACCAATCAGTTTTGCTGATGTAGTATAATATATGCCCAACAGCACCCATTCAGATATTGATATAAGATACACACACTTGCATACATTATATTTGCAGACAGATAGATGACAGAATAACCAAAATCCACTAAGCCAAGACGGCATGCTTGCTAAAGGAACTCAAAATCACTAAATCATCTGAGATAAGTAATCCGATAGATTTTTCACTTTCACTATTTTAAGA
>Ga0307511_10005994_pt1 | contig 12274 bp, 11 predicted proteins | sample 13_EM_MG_FD_200266 | JGI IMG/M metagenome (GOLD analysis project Ga0307511, IMG submission 200266) | Populus trichocarpa ectomycorrhiza microbial communities from riparian zone in the Pacific Northwest, United States - 13_EM | ecosystem: Host-associated > Plants > Roots > Unclassified | place...
GACCCTCTGGAGATTTACGCTTTCGCGGTGTTGAGATCGTCTCATCGACCGAGATTAAAGATAAATTGGATGGACGGGGCACTGACTCGACCTTGACGGCATCTTTTCTGGGCACAAACGACGTTGATGGTGTAGACTTGTTTTCTAACAGCTGAGCGGAACGGTTGAGAAAATCCTTAAAAAAAGGGCCGGACTCCTCAGGTTTGTAGACCCGTTCATTTGGTCGCTTGTTCGGGTTTCCAAGAGCAAACGCAAGGGACGAAGAAGAGGCTTGTATGCCTGGAGGTGGTGGGGTTGGGTAAGCCGCACTCGGGTTAAGCCGCTGCAACAGAGAGTTGGCAAGAGCTGGTGCTTGAAACGACGAGCTAGCTGAGTTTCGGTTCCACTGCGTAGGCAGTGCGTAGTTCGACTGGCTCGTGCTGAAGGAAAAGAGGCGATGGACAGTCAGCACCTGCAAGGCACAAGAGAGGTCACCACTTACGGCGGCCCATGTGACAGCAATCTTACGGACTCATCCCTAGCACTTTGCCAGTATGTGGAGTGGGAGGCAGGAATAGTCGGAGCAGATAGGTAAGCAAGCTCTTGTGAATATTCTGTGAATGGCGAAGCGGTCTGGGAGTAAGTTTGATATTGGGCAGCATAGAAATTGGTTTGGTTCGCGTGCATATAGGTAGGGGGAGGTCCAGCGATGGACAAGTTGCTCACATGACGGGCAGCTACTGCAGGGTTAGTCAACCATTCGAAAGACAGTATTATGGTGGACAGTTACCGTGTGCTGATGGGATGGCCGATGCTGGTGGATATGCAGCGAAAAGTCTGTGGGCATCATACGTGGTGTCAGGAGCGTGGCCTGGCTGTTGCACCCGACGCGCTGGACTGTCCTGCGGTTGGCCATTCAAGTACCAGTTATTTCCGCTCATCTGCAATCAAGAACCGGTCGATCCTGGTGGACAGCGATTTAGCACTGGGTGCCTGCGTCTTGCTGCACCAATTTCCTGCTTGTCGCGTTTCCGACGTGACACCTGTGGCAATGTGACAGACTGACAGATCACACCGTCACACCCACTGGAGTACTCCAAGAAATGCTTGAACCCTAGAACATGACTGGGTCACTTGCAGACCGGTTTTAGTGGGTATAAGGTTGTCTAGGCCCTCTTTTCGTCGAGGAAGCCAGCCAACTCACGGAGCCCTGCACACCCCGGTTGACGCGGGCGGTGGGTAAAAACATTCTGACTGAAGTTCAACCAGGTCTTCGATGTATTTTATGCAGAGCTAGACATAGCTAGTCGGGCTACGTAATATATGCCCCCAAAATATCTTGTATGGAGTGATTCAGTGCTCCTGTCCAAGGACCCCCTAGTCTAATAATACGACCGACTCACGTATTGTCTGTTAAACTATTGGGGGCTGCTTCAACGGAATAACGTTCACATGCACATATGTACACTTGAATTCCATGCGTTTTGGGGTGTCCGGAGAGCCATTGCCAGTATGCATCACGCTACGTTTTCCGTTTCTTCCTCGGCTTCCCCTCCTCGGTTTCTGCCTCTCGTTTGCTCTTTATCCCAGCGACCCTCATAACCTCCTTTCTCTTTTCCTTGTCTTTCTCCGCCCTGACCGCTTCCTCCTTCTCCGCCTTCTTGCGGCGCGTCGCCTTCCGCTCGCTCTGTTTCTCCTTTCGCTTTGCGATTTGGTCCTTCCGCAAGGCCCGGATTTGCTGTAGCAGCGCAACCGCCCTTCTCTCCTCAGGCTCCATAATGACAGCACGTTGGGCCATGTACGTCTTCTTGCTCTGCGGTTTCATGGCCCGCGGTTTTGAGGCGTAAGGGAGTGCAGCTTGAAGCTTCTTGGATACCTTCAGTGGGTTGAAACGGCGAGGAGCCCGGTCAATGGGTTTATACAACGAATTGACATTGAGCGGTGTTTTGATACCCTGGACTTTCCTCACTTCTCCCGTCAGTCGCATCCCTGACCACCGTCCTTTATCGGACAATAATAACGAGGTGACAGGGTTATAGAACTTGCGGGGCTGAATAGAGTACCAAGCTCGAAGGAATATGATATCTTAGGGAAATGCGTCACCTAGTATCTCCAAGCGAGCCGGACAAAAGAGAGGACGCACCACTCAAAAGCACTTTGTCCTCAAAGGTCGCTCGGAAGGCTCCTTCAGGTTTCGTCAATGCCTTCTTCACCTGCCCTCTGATACCAGAGACCGTCCTGATATGGGCACCTTCGAACTTGGCGACCTCGAGGGCACTATTGAACATGTCCTTCACGAATGCGGTGTTCTTGAAGATCTTGAATGGAACGCCAGTGAGCTTCAGCTTCTTCACAATCTTGGTCGAGCGATCAATGTCAAGCACAACGCCGGTAGCCGATATCCTAAAAGCAGCAGTCTCGGCACCAAGACTGTTAAAAGCACAAAAACCCGTGTTTGGCAGAGCCACTGGTCCGTAGAAGGTAGCATAACAATGCATACGCTCGGGTGTATATTTGAGCATCCGCATCCGAATGGAGTGGTCGTCCAATGAGTAGATTGGCACTGACTGGAACCGTCTCCATCCGAGAGAAAATATGAGAGGATCGTTGGTTTTGAGAGTTTTTGCAAACCATCGGTGCCGCTTAATGCGCACTTGAAGATATCCAAAGCGATCTTCAGCAGGAAGGAGTCCTCCGACGATGATAGGGTAATGAGGATCGAAGTGTTCTATCATTTCGCAAGGCACATTGGACAGCTCAATACGAACATAAGAGCCGGGTCGGTAGCCCTCGAACAGTGCGCGTGCCTCGGGGTTCACACCTTCGAATTCAGCACGGTTGCGCTGCAACTGACAATTGATTTCATCCTTCTTCTCGTCGTAGAAGTCCATCTTCGCACCCTCAGGATCATCGTATTGTTCGTCGAATTTGCGTTTGAGTTCTGCTTTCTTAGAAGCGAGGGCAGCAGTTTGCGCATCCACCGGTATTTGAGACGGGGGACAAGGATTCGAATCATTAGCCTCCAGGTCCTCGAAATCGCCATTTTCCGACTCGTCCCCATGTTCGTTATCCGGAGACGCCTGCTCGCCAGTGATGAACGCTGAACGCAGAGCATCCAATGTCTCCTCGCTCTCCCATTCTCGAAGACGTTCCAGAGACAGGATCTCTTTCGTTTTATCCAGCTCATCGTCCTCTGGTTGCGAAGGCTTCTTCGGTCGGAAGAAGTCATCAGGGTTAGAAGGATCCTCCTCAAGAGCACCCTCACTCTCGCCTTTGATGATCTGGTCGGGAGTGAGAGCACTCGAGTATATCAGCGCCACCCAATCTTTTCTTCGCTTCCGACGGGTGTGCTCCGCAAATGCGGCTGCAGCCTTGACAGATAAGTTCGCTTTCCACGCTGGTGCAGCAGTTACACCATCCTTTTTGTCGTCGCCCACGTCATCTTCGTCCATATCACTTTCCATATCGTCTTCCAGGTTTAACGGGGGAAAGTCATCTTGGCATTGCCAGTCCCCGTCACTTTCTCCGAGCTCGGAGTCACTATCAGCAAAGGGAATGTCTCCTTCGTTTCGTTCGGTTTTCGAGAATCCTCCCATAGGTCTTTTCATCCTGCGTGACGATGTACGACCCTGATCCACGTGTGAAGAGTTGAGTACCGCTTCACTTCCATCCTCGCTGCCTTCATCCCCAGACCCATCCTCATCAGAGTGGGCACTTTCCTCCGATTCGTCTCTGTCATCCATTCCCTCATCATCATCCTCAGACGCTGAGTCGTCGTCGTCGTCTTCCTCCGCATCAACCACCAAATGCTGCAAGGATGTCCCCAACAGTTTTATCTGGCTACGGGAAACAGTATCGGCGAGTGTGGCATCTACGTCTTGAAGATCCATGACCATTTTCTCTCCCTCACCTTGCGGGACTAGAAAACGAGTTATATTGATGCCCACGTAGATCGAGGAGTGTCTTACCATCTGTCGATCCACGAGTAAAGTTCCCGGGAACGTTAATCCACACTGCATCCTTATCATACATGACGCTGCCCACGTCACTCATTGGAGCGTGCACGAGGAGTTTCTTCTTCTCGCTAAGCTTTCTCCGCTTTTCAGAATCCGCATCTGGTAACGGGCAAGGGTCTCCAAGTATGTTGACGGATGTTATATCCAGGTCCCCCACACCGGGTATATGGACTTTGGTACTTTGGCGAAGATTGGTACCCCGAAGATACCCATACAGCGTGACGGTGCGATCGCACTTGCCTTTCGAAGCACGGATTGATTCCCGAGGTGTAAGATCTTCGAGACGGTCTGCGAGGAGATACGGATGGCTGTTTCGGAAAACGAGAGGTCGGAACTTCATTACGCTGACGAAACGGGAGAGGTTAAGGATTTCAGTGTCGGGATAACGCCCGTTTAGGACACCGGAGAGATAAAACAATTTTGCGCCTTGGTATATCTCAGTCCAGAAGCGCTTCTTAATAGCTTTCTTGGTCGACTTTAAGATAGACTGTTTTTTGATGAGGTCCAAATGTGTGAGAACACCAATGACCTTGGGGAAACCGTGGGCTTGTAAAACGTTGAGAAATTCAAAGGTATCCTGCCGATTGAGTTGGGTAAGATGGACACGAATGAAGTAAGAAATACACACCATTTCGAATCCATATGACCCGTCGATCATTAGAAGAACTAAATCTGCTATCTTTCCGATGTCGATCATCGAGTTGAGGTTGTTGTTACATTCGATAAAGGTTAGCCTTCTTTTTTTACCGCTGACCACCGTAATGGGACCTCGGGCATCCTGGAGGGTTTGTTTCGAGTACCGCCTGATGAGGCTTTTCAAGAGAGTAGTCTTGCCGACTCCGGATGGCCCTACTATAGCTACAATGACGGGGGGAGGGATATCATCTGGTGTACGATCCACGAGGGGAACATGCAAGCGGGTCTGTTCACGTTCGACATTTCTGCGACCTTGGCGTTCAGCACGTCGGCCTGATTTTGGAGCAAAAGCCTACAAGGAGAATAAGTAAGTCAGGCAGACGCGGCAGCTATAATGTATTACTTTTTCGTTTGTGCCAGAGTGATGTTGTTTTTTCGCCCGGGCTGGTCGATGGGCCTTGTGCTTCGGGTCCTCCATAAAGATGAAGTTTGCCCGAGTGACTAATCAGAGTAAGACGGTCACGTGATCGACGCGTAGCGTGTTGTTGCAAGTCCGACGGTTCAGTTAGTCGTCGTCTCGCCGTTCGTTTTCCTTTTTTTTTTGCATCTCGCGACACCCTATGGCAAAAAATCCATCGCAACTTGATTTTAGCATTCCAGGTGATGAAATCGAACATCACCGCATCCAACTCGAACACAACCTCCAAAATACAGATCTATCGTTTCATCTATCATCCCTACCAGACGAAGCAGACGGTGATAACGAATCCGTGGAATATCCACGACATCACTCCGCGCCGTCTCCCTTCCTTGGTTTCGCATCATTTGAGCAACACTCCCGTGAAAACTTTGATTACGATGGCCACAGCCATCTCCACCCTTGGTCTATCCACGACGACGACGGTGTAAATCCATATGGTGCCGAAACAATATCCACCGTCGCACATCATGCTAGTGCGGTCACGATCACCGCTGGGCTTGGCCGTAATACACGGCGGGAGCCGAGCCTCAGTGGGGCGGAGTATGACCCTGATCGGCCGCTTCAAGATATCATGGCTGGGATGAACACCGCAGACGCTGTGTCCCTAGCTGCACGTCTGCGTTCTCCAAAGCCTGTCCATGATACCTCCACTTCCGAGGATACAGACAGGTCACAAGAAATCTCACGCCCGAAACTAGTCGAAACACTGCAACGCGTAGGATTCTCCCCACGACGCCCACGCTCGGCCCAGACAATCCTTGCCCATCAGTCACCAGGAAGGGTCCAGGAATCATCGCGACGCTATGCGGACATTTCTCGCCGGAGTATGACACCGAAGGCAAGAAAAGCCTCTGCAGTCTCCTTTGACACCACTGCGACCCCTGTTCGAAGGCATGTGTCGCAACCTATTGTTCAGCCACAGGTCAACGTCCAGCCTCCGACGCCATCTATGACAGCATCGAATTCTACAAAGATGATGCGGGGTCATACGAAGGATGTTCGTCAAACCCTAGACCTGTTACAAGCTGAAGGCGCTATCGATGACGAGCATGCTTATCCTGCAGCTTCAACTTCCCGTCATTCTCTTGGCAGAGACGTCACTAACTGGCATCCTGGAGACGTGACCGGAGACCCAAGCCAAGTCAGTCGATCATCTAAAAAGTCAACACGAGGACGCATTCATTTACCGGATGTCACTGGCCTTACGAATGCAGTTGTCTCTCCTGCAAAAGGTGTATTAGATCGACATCCGGTCCGAGGTCCAGGGTCCAGGGAAGTTGAAGGTGAAGTCCCTCGTGTTTGTATCCACCACGTTCTCAATATTTGTACTAGCCCGCCTTGTTGCTTCCCTGAACAGTCTTCACGTCAGATTAACACATCTAGAGAATGAAAATAGCATTGCTAGACGACGTGTCAGGGAATTGGAGTACGAACTTGAACAGTGTAAACGAGAGGTGGTGAGGGAGCGCACCAGAATGATGGAGTCTCAAGACGCAATCGATATAAGCGCTCGCCTCCCTGGCCCTTCTACCTCACGTGCGAAAGGCAAGGAGAAAAAAAGCAGGGAGCTTGATCAATCGACAACCAATTACTTTGAAATCGTGGAGGAAAAGAAAGGTAGTGTCATTTATTCATGTCGTTGCTATGGAGGCACTGAGCGTTTATCAGCACTTGAAGCATTCATAACCACATTAAGATCCCATCTTACTCGTGTCACTTCTGATCTCTCCTCTCAGCAACAACTACTTGAAGACCTTCGCCGCCTTCGGGAATCAGATGCTCTGTCACTATCTGAGAAAACAGATGAAATCAATCAACTCAGAAAAGAAGTAGAGAGACTTGCTGGTGAAATTGAAGTTCTCCGAGGGGTCGTCGAAGAGGGTCTTAATGAAAGACGACATGTCAAGGAGAATGCAGGTGAGGAACACGACGACAGCGGGCACTCCACGGCCTCGTCTGAACAGTCCGATACATCCGCAGCCGAAAACATTCATGAAAGATCTGCCTTGAATCGCATTTCGCGCCCATCCACACCGACTTCGTCCCTCCGGAAATCGGTGTCCGAGACTTCACGCCACCTCAACCGCAGTCGGCCGGAATCCCCTGCCCTTACAGAGCGGTCACACATACCATCTGGCAGGAGGTTCATCAATCCCGAAGAAATCGATCGTATATCAGCGGACTTGGAAGAGCGCCGCTCGGAAAGGTCGTCCAATGCATCTACATCGTCCGGCAATGGGTCTCGTGATATGCTGTCGGTCATGGCCTCCCCTCGTGCAGAGATTCCATGTTCGCGACTGCGAGAGCTGCAGCCGCGAGTCGAGGATGAAGATGAAGGACAAGTTGAATGCCAGCCAGTTCCGGGTCCCGCTTCTGCACCCGAACCACTTACCAAGTTAAATCCGCCCACTCTGGATTCGCGACGGCGATCGAAGGAGGGCAAAAAGAAGGCTGTTTCCAACCCTCCTTTCCCTCGCATCAGTGCGGACTTGGAACGCATGTTCTTCTCGTCAGCTCATCATAATACCGATGCATGCCGAATGTGTCAAGATCGTCGCTCGAGATATCGCGCGAAACGCGCTGGCACCCAGAGGAAACATCGCGCGGCTGAAGGTAACAAACAAGAAAGTGACTCCGACGCTGGTGAACTCAGCGACGTTTCAAATTCCCCGGGCCATGATGATGTCGCCGTCACTGATGAAGGCCCAAGTATCGAGGATATCCTCGAACGGATAAGCAAGGATGGGGATCTAAGACCCAGTGATATCCCGCCACAAACCGTGCTGGTCAGGGTCCTGCGGGAACTGGAAGACGAGTTCACTCACCACAAAGAGTAAGCTTTCGTTTGTTGGAAAATCTTGCCCAGGTTATTGACGCAAATACCAACATTAGGATGTATCGGGAACTTGCTGAAGAATACCGGTCGATGGACTGTGCAACACAAGTTGCGAAGCGCCACATGGTCGCTGACCACCTGCGGGATGTCATCGACACTATTGAGCGTAAAGTATGGTCTATCCACCCTGCCTTAATCTAATTTGTCTCATGCCAGCTCTCCAACAGGGTGATCAAATCACATCGTTGTATGAATTATTGACCTTCCAAGACAAGCCCATTGTAGATTAATGAGCCCTCTTTTGTTTATACATAACTTACTGAAATCTTAAATAATGCCGTTCGCCTTGACGGATAAATCGAGTGAATTTGGGACAAAGTCTGACTAGAGACCTGGACACCTTACTGGTGGGCTTGCTCACCCAACCTATCAGCTTCATCGAGCATTTTGAGATAAAGCCCAAGTGAATTTGAAAGGCTATCTCCTGTTCCCGTTTCAATAGACGGTGCATCAAGTAGGGCAAGGACAGCACCAGATCTGGAGATCTCCCCTCGCTGGTATTGGCTAATAATCCCTTCACACCGTCGTACACATTCCACATCTGAGTCATCCGTCAATGTCCGCTGTTCTGAGGTTGACGACATAGGGTCCACGACATTTTCAGCAGATGACATTGAGTGAGCTCAGAGAGCAGTAATAAATAATATAAAGCAAAGAAACCTGGTGATGCAAAGAAAATACAGAAGGGAGCTACATACCTAATAGGAGAGAATTCACCTGGCGATGCGAGGGAACAAGTCTGAAAGGAGATCGACTCCTTGTGACCGCCGCTCGCCAGACAATATGACGCGAGGTATGACGCACACCTCGTAGGTAACACATGAAAGGGAGTGCCACCCGATCACGCCTGGCACAGAGTGAGATGTCCCGTGTATCGTGCCCCTCCAGATTAATCTACCGACACCGTGACCGTACAAGTGCAACTAATTCAAGCTTGCACAACATAGCTTCTGGGGAGGGGAGTGGACGGCACTTCGCCCAATCATCGGAGCTGATAAAAGTTGGGAGTAAGTTTGATACCATTTCATGCAATTTGTTCCACAGCTCATCCTCCAGTTTCTTTAGCACTATTTCGCTGACACCAACTCTTGGGGGGTCCCACGGATACATAACGCCATGCGTCCCAGGAAGCGTGAATTGCGATTCTAAATTCTTACTGGGCCAATCGCAGCACCAGCAGCATTTCTTGTTAACAGCAATCACAGTCTCCCCAGCTTCTGCCACCTCCTTTGAACGTTAGTTGGAGGATACCAAAAGACAAAAGGAACGCACTGGCTGGACAACCTGTTGCATTATCCACAGGTTCTGAACCCCCACACCTTGGCTTGCGTGGGCCGAATAATGGCTACAATAATTCAAGAGACCCATCAGAATGGCTTCGGCATGGACGCAGCCAGGAAAAGTGTCCGAACCATGATCTGCTAGAGTCTCCACAACATCCTTGTGAGATTCCATCATCTGCGGGAACCGCACAAAGAACTCGTCGGAGATTTCGGGTAGTGTCATAACTGAGGACAGAAGGCAAGGCACCTCGATGACACCGACTACAATGTTCTTGAGAAGTCTGGGAGTCGTTTTATTTACGAAGACTCAGAGCCCCGTATCCGCCGATCACCAAAATTGCAGAAACGCGAGATTACCCGGTTTGGTAAGATGAGTCAGCGACGCGTTGGCCGCGTCGAAACTTGGCCAGATGACTAATCTGGGAGCATGTCGGCGATGCACCAACGCCGCCTGTCTACGATCGCACGTCCTGGCGTCCACAACAACACGATATACACTTCATCGGTGCGATATTACAATATAGCCATTTAACTATACGATACTGACATTATAATATCATGTATCTGGACCAACATAGTGGTCGCTCATCCACGAGGATTTCTTCAAACTGGTTGGTGTCGAGCGGTCGGTTGTGCAAGTAAGTATCTATCCTGCGGGTGTCAGGGCGCTCCATAACCCTCTTCAATGTAAATACAGTCGTCCAATTCCTCCCCATCATCAGCAACTAGGCCATCTTCGACAATCTCTTCGTTATCACTTCCCTGACTGCCATCGTCCACATCCGAGTCCACATCCGAGTCTGAGGGTCCATCATCTGCATCAATCTCCATGGCTGTGGTACCACCATCACTTGGACGTTCGGTATTGAAATGCTCGTCTTTGTTGGGTTGGAAGTCTGGGCGATCAGATTGCAGGAACTCATCCCACTCGCGGGATGCAACATGTGCGACTCCTCCGCCTCGAAAACGCATGAACATGTCTCGATCAACAAACCTATTTTACAAGCCGTGCCATGTCAGTAATTTTCGAGTATACAGTTAGAAATTATGGCCCACATGTTAACATGGAAATATTTCCAATCTCTATGGTCCTCTGTTTCAGCACGCACGAACGAAGGTCCAAGGTATTCATCGGTGCGACCGTGTGCAAATGAAGGGATGAGGTGGACACCACGTAGCACAACATCAGGGTCCACAAAGCCAAAGGCATCGGGATCATCTCCCTCGATGAAACCAACAAGGTGGAGGCGACGTGCCACAAAACCTGCAGGTGAGTTGACACATCGACCAAACCAGCGTATGAATAAGACGTTCATTCGTTTGGCTTCATGGTTCGTCGAACCCGGTCCAAAGTAGCGAACTTTGACGTGAAAAATGCGAACAATACGTGCATACCAGTATGGGTGGCGGAACTCATTTGTCTCGTGGGAGAGCATCATGATATCTGCTCGAGTTCGTGGATTGATTGAGTCTTGCTCGCGACGTAGATCATAGGTTGTGTAATTGACACGTAGCACACTGTGCTCGAACATCAGATTATTGACGATGACAAGGTTGTCCCTGTCTTCATCAGAGAATTCGCGTGACTTGCCATCAAATGCATGTCCAAGAATACGCCCGAGTAAGTGATCCTTCAGACGTGGAAGAAAATTCTGTGGTACCTGAGTTCGACACAGGCTCAGGCAATAATGAATGCCTACGCACCTCTATTGCTGGATCCCCTTCTAGGCTACTCAGCCAAGCAGTAATGTCTTGGGACTTTCGAGAGGATTCTGCAATATGGTAATGATCGGATGGAGACGTTCGTAACCGCCTTGTCCGATTGCTATGGCCATCTTGGGCTGTTCGTTCACTAACCCGAGCATCCAGCAACCGCTGCAAATACCGTTCCCGTGACTCAAGGAGAGTCATCGAGCCCACCATTGTTGCCTTTGTCTTTGATGTCCGTGGGTATCGTCTCTTGACACGTCGATGCTGTAACTCTCCCTGAAAAAGGATGATGGTCAGAATCAGTTGTGTACGACAGAAGGTAAACTTACTGTCTGTGTTGAGTAATTGTCCGTTGTCCCAAACTGACGAATTGCATTGGGATAGTCTCCCAGTGCATGATACTTGTAGGTTTGAAGGTTTAGCACCTTCCGCTTGGCTGTCGAGTGGGACGTGCCGGCCTGTCCGCTGCTTGAACCTGCAAACGCAGGTTTTCGACGACCACGGGTTGTTGTCTCTTGTGGTAATTCCCGAGTATCGAAGGCATTGCATGTGACTTTAACAAACTGCCTCACCGAGTTGCCAAGTGTTAGCGTTGCTGTATCAAAAAATGACAACGTATCAGATGTGTGTAAACGGAGCTTGGCATATGCATGCCAAGTTGCCAGATCGAAGAGTAGGTTGAGAATAGTGCTATTGTGCGGATCAGGAAGCATATTTTCGAACACAGGGATGGCACACTGTAGATATGCTAAGCTGCTTGTTGATGCTCAAATTCAATCCACGAACCTGTAGCAAATCCTCAAAATCACGCGCAGCAAGGCGTTTCATTGCTGACGCATTTCGGTTGAATTTGCGGATTGTCCCCCTTCCGAAAGGCGGCACAGCACGATAACTAAGTATACATTAGGTCAAGCGTGATGTTTTGATCATTCAATATCATACCTTTTGTTTAGCTCCTGGATCCCCCGACCGCCAGCTGCGTAGAGAATGCGTAACAGATGTGTGAATATTGCTTTCCAGACTCCTAGTTCAAATTCATGAAGCATGTCGACGACAAGTAATTTGAAGAAGTTGATCCGAAATTGATGGAGCCGGTCTGAGAACGCATTCTGTGGGTTTTGTCAGGAAGGAGTGTCGTGTACAACATAATTGGCACTCACAAATGTGGGTACATACGAGAATTCATTTAAAAGTGCCTTGACTCTTTCGCTATCAACAGCAGCACCTTTCTCGAAAATCAGGCGGCGTGCAGCTGCAATATGGCGGCGCCTGT
>Ga0307511_10005995_pt1 | contig 12271 bp, 18 predicted proteins | sample 13_EM_MG_FD_200266 | JGI IMG/M metagenome (GOLD analysis project Ga0307511, IMG submission 200266) | Populus trichocarpa ectomycorrhiza microbial communities from riparian zone in the Pacific Northwest, United States - 13_EM | ecosystem: Host-associated > Plants > Roots > Unclassified | place...
CCCCCGGCCGCGGGGGCGGCCCCCCCCGCACGGTCTTGCCGTTGGTCGAACCGTTCACCTTACCTCCACTGGATTTCTTTGGTACCTCGGGGGGCTGTTTGGGGCCGCTGCTCTCCTTCATGACCATCTTTCCGTGTATCTCTTCGAGTCTTGATGCCTTGACCTTCTTCGGCCAAAACAATGTAACAAACCTTAGGCATCGAATGTCAACAACGTCGTCACATCTGAGAAGCAGGAAAACACCTACGTCCACAGGTGTCTCTTCCACCGAGCCGCATCCTCCCCAGCGGCGGCTTTGGCTTTCAGAACGACTTCTATCCTCCGGCCAATCGCGGAGAGGGAATCCTTCAGGATGGTAACCTTCTTTTCTCGAGGCATATCCTCGCCAGAAAGTTTGAGGTCCTTGAGTTGCTTCTTGACTGGTCGAAGTTCCTCCTTGGTCGCAGCTTCGTCCATGGACGGGCTGTAACTGTGATCAGAAAACGGACGAGTAACAGCACATCACACAGGACGCACCATTCATCGGAAGAGTCAGAGTCAGTGAACGTCGGGGTTGCTCTGCGCTTCTTCTTCCTGGACCCTCCCCCCTCATCGACAGATTGACCGACCTCGCTGTCTGCCCGTCTCTTTGTCCCATAAGAAGAGGACGCGGCTGGCGTAGGCGAAGCTGTGTGGACTTTCTTCTTCATGTTACTCTCGTAGGAGCGGTACTTCTCGTCGTGCTCCCGCAGAATACCGAGCAAGAAGTCGCCGCGTCGGACGAGATGGATGGCGTTTGGAATTGGCTTTGACGAAGCGTCCTCTCCCTTCTTCGCCTCCTCGAGGAAGAATTTCCCCTCGAGGCCAAGCTTGGAGTCCTTCTGCATCGCCTCCCAGTTACCGAACCCGTAGAGGAAGGCGCCGACAAGGAGCATCGAGTCTTCTTGAGGGCCCCAGCGGCCAGACCAGTTCAGTACGGGTCGGATATTGTCAACGGGAATGGTCCAATCGTAAACCGGGTCGACCATTTCACCGAGGAGTGTGTGAAGGAGTTTGAGATCGCGGCTGCGGCTGACCACGGTCTCTGCATTGATGTTCCCGACGTTCCTGTACGTGACTAAGACCGCCCTGCTCTTCTGAGCGTTGGTAAGGGTTTCGCCGGCATCCATCTTCGCCCGTTTCGTCGCATTGCTCTCGTCGACCGCTTGGGTGCAGATCTCCACGATGTCGTCGGCGACATCCGTGATCATGCCCTTATCCTTGCTGGTCAACTTGGCTTCTTGAACCTGGGGGTAAGGTTAGCTGTGTGGAACAGAAACGAGGGGAGCTGAATACACACGATCACGTCGTAGCACTGTCGGATGTCACCCCATCGCTGCATACTGCGGATCAAGACACGGATGTCTCGCTCCTTGAGCTCCATCGCCTTCTGGCTGGCCGTCTTGCGGGGAGGAGCGGGGGCCTTCGGCTTCTTGGCAGCGGAACTCGAGCCGGCTTGATCGCCATCCATACCCTCATATGACACGGGGACTGTCGCGCGTTTCCGATCCCTCGCCTGCGCGGCGACTTCCTCCTCGATGCGTCGCTTCTCTTCCTCACTCTCTAGCCGCTGCCTCTCCTTCAGGGGAATGATGTCCTCCCAACTCATGTCGTTCTTGATGTCGCTAACGGAGGCGAACTGTGACAAGAAGGCTTCGCCACCCATGGAGGTACTACCAGCGCCGTCGGAAGCTAGAGTCTCGTGATCTTCGGCGTGGTTCAGAATATCGTCGAGGTCCATGTTGTCGAGCTTCTGGTTCTGCTGGTTGTCGTCTTTGTCGAATCTGAGGAGTGGTGAAAGAAGGTTAGGGGTCACCGCTCTCCGAGACGGACAGATACACGTACATCTTCTGGGCACCATACTTGAGAACTGCTTGGAGCTCGTCCTTGCTCAGATCGCTCGCCTTTCCGTTATCCTTTACGGACGAACCACCTTTCGAGCTAAGGTGTGCTTGGGAGGTATCCATTTGGTTGATGACTGGACGGTATGTGTTTTCGTGAGCATGACGAAGAAACAGGGACTAGAAAGATAAAGAGGGGGAGAACGGCTGAAACGTGGTACCCACTAGCATACTCCAACACCATCTTCTTTTTGGCACGCTCGAGGACGTCCTCTTCCATCGTGTCTTTACTCACGAACCGGTACACGCTCACATGGGACTTCTGACCAATGCGGTGGGCCCGCGCCATGGCCTGGAGGTCATTCTGTGGATTCCAATCGCTCTACAGGTCCCCAGAAAATCCGTGCAGCAACAGCATGTAAAACAAACATGAGAAATCGCGGTGGTGATCGAGACGAGGCGGTCGGCTTACGTCAAATATAATCACCGTGTCGGCAGTCTCGAGGTTAATTCCCAGGCCGCCAGCACGTGTAGAGAGCAGGAAGGCGAAATCGGGTGAGTCAGCGGCGTTGAAATGCGCGATAGATTTCTTCCGGGCGTCTGAGGATACCATACCGTCCAGTCGTTGATGCTGGTAGCCACGGAGTGCCAGGTAGTCGCTGAGAATGTCGAGCATGCGAACCATTTGGCTGAAGATCAGGACACGATGACCGTCTTGTTTGAGACGGGCCAGCAGTTTATCTAGAAGGACCATCTTCCCGCTGTTCATCACAATACCCTTTAGAGTCTCCTCCTGGTTGTCGGTACGAACTTCAACGCCATCGAACAAATATGGGTGATTTGCGGCCTTCTTGAGTTCCATGGCTTCGGGTGTTACATAAGCGGCCGAGAACCCTGGTGGACACACAAGATCTCACCAATGTTGAGCAAACTGATGTTGTTATTCCCATTGGCACTCTTGACAAGACCTTGGAAATTCTGGGCGCAAGATTAGAAAACATGTACCAAACTGCGGGAGTTGTTTGACCTTCGTCAGGATGTTTTTGTACCAGTGGGTCTGCAAAGCACTCATCTCCACGCGGAGGATCCGTTCGCTCTTTGTCGGGAGGGATGTGAGGACATCGCGCTTCAGACGCCGCAGCATGTACGATTCGAGTTGTTTGTGCAATTCCTTGATCTTCTCCTCATGGTCCTCGTCGGTGAGATCAAATTCATTCGCGAGGTGAACTGGCAGCGAAGGGGGATAAATCAATTCGTCCTTAACCACCCGGAGTTGAGCGAGACCCACACTTGTCAGGCATGAGGAAATGCATCAAGGAGAGCAATTCTGAAACGTTCTTCAGAGCGGGCATGGAACTCGAATGAAAACTGGACTGACCTTTGACGTTGTTTTGGAGGGGTGTCCCGGTGATCAGAACCTTGGAGGCCGCAGGGAACGTGCGAAGTGCCTCGTACAGTTGACTCTCGGAGTTCTTCAACCGGTGAGCCTCGTCGACCATCAAAACTTGCCACTTGATCTCTCCCAGATCCTTGGCGTCGCGTAGGGTGAGCTCGTAGGTAGTGAGCAAAACATTCATCTTCAGTTTCTTGAGGGACTCCCCAAATTCGTATGTCCGTATGTTCTCCCGCGCGAGAGCGTTTCCGATGTAGGTGATAACGTTGATGTCCGGTGCCCAACTTGCGAATTGTGCTTGCCAGGCGGTGATGGTGGAGAGGGGAACGATGACAAGGAAAGGGCCATATTGGTTCCTGCTGTGAAACAGGTACGACAGGAAAGATACCGACTGCACAGTCTGCAAAACGCGTCAAAGGACGAGCGGATTCAATTGGAGCCGACCTCACCTTTCCAAGGCCCATTTCATCCGCGAGGATTCCATTCTCTCCTGTCAAACCGGATAAGCACGTTGCACTGGGATCAACAGATAAAACGAACCCTTGGACCAAAGGTACGCCAACCAGTTCAAACCAGTGAGTTGGAAGTCCTTCAATTCGCCCCCTGTTTCCGAGAGGTAGTCCGGGTCGGAACCAAGTCGTTCGAATACAGGTCGCTTGTCTTTCGGATAATGCGTACTGCGGTATGGGAACTTGCCCTCTGCCTCTCGTCTCTGATACGCCTCGATTTGGGGTTTGGAGGTAGTCCTAATCATATCGTGGGTTTCCCAGGTGCAATGCTCGTAGCCCAGACCAGTCCACTTGCAAAAATACTCAACCTGGCCATCGACCGCTTGGCGTTGAGAAATGACTCGTTCAACTTTCTTGAAATTTTCCTGTTCTTCCTTCTCGCGTTCCTTGTCAAGGAGGAGAGTTTCGAAGTCTTCTCTTGAAAGATCTGGGGCCTTCAAGCGTGCTTGATAGAACTTGTAAGCCTTGATGTAGTTATCTACACGCTTCAGGCCCTTGTAACGCTTCAAGAATTCGTACGTCTCGTCCGTATTGTGCAAATGGGAGAAGTTCTTCCACTTGATATGGAACCGCTACGAAAGTCGTTCAGCGTACTGCAAGAAGCCAAACGTGGAAGGCGTACAATATTCTCGTAGAATTTGTCCTCGGGATCGCCCTCCTTGCCCTCGTCGCGAGTGTGAGTCAAAACTTGCTCAATTTCATCCTCCTGTGGATATTGCGCCAGGGCCTCCGTGTAGTAGTACCCGGGATGTGTTTCCTCTTCAAAAGCTTCAAAGTCTTCGACATCGTCGACATAATTGGGGACCTTTCCACCCCTGGTGGACACCCTAATTTCATCAGCCATACGAACTCTTTTCTTCTTCTTGGACCGAGAGCCATAATCTGAGTCAGAGTCGGACCCCGAGGGTGGACGAGACGGGCGCGACGCGACTGTGGTTTGGGACTGGTGAGTCGCGTACACTACGAGCGTGTAGTGGCGGACGGTACCTTTGGGCTTGGTGGGTTGTTTCCTCTTCTTGGTTGGTTTCTTTTTGGAGCCATATTCCTCGTCGGCGTAGGAGGCGTCGTCATCATCGTCCTCCTCCTCGGTCTCGTGAGGGTCGTCTTCGTATCCCTAGTGAATATGAGTGTGTATTTGTGGCGAGGCGGGTGGAATGACGGACAGAGTACTCGTCTGTGGGGCGGGGCTAACGGTGTTGCCACATTAATGTGTGCGCAGGGAGGATGTCAGATCAGCACTTACCGTTCTTGTTGATGTGGAAGCTATCTGTGTTTCGAAAGGTGAAGAGTATTGCAGGGGAATGCCTTGTTCGTAGTCGACGACACCGTCGGCGTCGATGTCGATGTCTCCCTGAGCGTCGTCAAGGTCGTCTGAATCGACGTCCATGGCGATGCTTTGGTCGTGGATGCCGTCTTCTTCATATTCGTAGGACAACATCGGGCGGAGGGGGTGGGGGGAAAGAAGACGTGGAGAGGAGCGAGCTGGCCGACGTTTGGCTCGCGTGGGTGATGCCTGGAATGGCGCCGGCGAGGCCACTTGGACACCGTTCCCGACGACGCTCACCAGCTCTTGCTCGTTGTCTGCGACGTCCCCCGGCGGTAGTTTTTCATCTGTATCGTATTACGCCTCCAGTATACATCCGTCGCAGTGAACCCTCATCTGCATGCCCCCGCCGGGTCTTCTGGGCGCGGATCGCCTCTGAATGTCAGGCCCGTCGACCCGGACACGCCCGTCGTCATCATCTCGGACGGCGAACAGCGGCCGTGCACTTTTTCGCCCTGCACCAACAACCACTCTTATTCCCTCGAAACACCTCTTGAGATTATCCCATGGAGGCCGAAAATGTGCTGGTACCGAGCGAGAAATGCGATGTCGCCGATACCTTTTCCATCTTCCTCGTCGCTGTCCACGGAGGCGCCGGCGATCACCCATCATCGAAATCCAAAGTGGATGAAATCAAACAAGCCTTGCGTTTGTAGGTTCCCACATACTTCCCACTTGGTTTCCAGAGATGCATTGAACGCCCAGTGCATGTATGGATGCTATCGCTTCGCTGGACAGCCACTCGTCTGCACTGGACGCAGTCATCTCGTCAATCAGCATTCTTGAGAACGATGGCTGTCTAAACGCTGGCTATGGCTCTAATCTAACCATCGACGGTCAAGTGGAATGCGATGCTTCCGTAATGAGCGACAGCGGTGGGTTTGGTAGTGTCGGCGCTGTGTCTGGTCGGTTCCCCACTACCATACTAATGCCCAAAAACTCTGACGGGAACCTTCCAGGAATTCGTAATCCCATACGGCTTGCGCATGAAGTGTTGAGGCATTCTCGGGTACCGTCTCCCCTGGGTCGAGTCCCTCCATTGTAAAACTCCGACTAGAGGCGAGGGTTACGCTCACCAAGGCGTAGGATGCTGGTTTCACAGGGTGCTCGCACGTTCGCTGCTTCGAATGGCGTTCCAACATGCGACCTTAAGGCGCTAGTTGCTCCCCGTTGCACCTCGGAATGGGAGCATTGGAAGAAAATACTCATTGACTCGCCGCCTTCCATCCCAAAACAAGATCAAGGTGCAGAGATGCCGATGCAAGATACCGTAGGCGCGATTTCCTTGGATTCAAATGGGGGGCTTGCTGCTGGAGTTTCGAGGTCCGTCCTTGCTCCCGCGTGTGCTCACACTCACTCGGTATGCAGTGGTGGATTGCTCCTCAAGTGCCCAGGTAGGATCGGAGAGGTGAGCAAGCGGAACGGTCGTCCGATGGTCCGCTAACGCAAGCTAGGCCGCGATATTCGGCGCTGGGTGTTGGTCACAGTCAGATTCCCGAATCGGTGTCACATGCAGTGTATCTGGTTGGTGCACCACGCAGCGCCCCTGTGACCCACATTGACGGATTACAGGAACCGGAGAACAGATTATATGTGCCGCGATAGCAAGGACCCTGTCCGAACAGCTGATCGAATCGTTCTCTCCACAAACTGGGTTTGACGCAGAAAATGTGTTTCAACGAGTCTTGGGTACCCACCTACAACGTCAGCCTGACACAAGTCGTACCACCCATGGCGCTGACGGACTCCGCAGGTTTCTGCGGCAAGGATCAGCCACAAGTTGGCGTCATCGTGATCACGAAAGAACCTGCAGAAGATGGGGACAAGCCAGCCGTCGGTAGGCAACTTTCGATCCTCTTTGGCAAATCTTATCTCGTATTCAAGTACGGCTTTGGTGTGCCTTCACTACCACAAGCATGGCAATCGCGTACGCTTCGTCTCTTGACAGAAAACCCAAGGTACCGTCCTGAAAAGGCCCCTGGTCAGGTTAAGTGTTAAAACAGCACGATAGGCATTAATCCTTCGGAGACCGAATCGTGATTCTGGCTCCATCTTCATCACATCTTTGTCACTTACCAGATAGAATACGATACCCACCCCTCGAGTGACGTTGCTTTCCCATGAACTCGAGTCACGGAAATTGAATGTGTCTTTAGCTTGTCACGTGACGGCCACCGAACGCGTTTAAAGCCGCGTCGCGCCAAAATCATTTCCTCGTCTCACCACCTCCGTTTAAATATTTCTTCTGCACTCCTGCCCTTGCCTACGCACTCTCTTACTCGCCCTACGTCCACCCAAGTCATGTCCACTGTACCCAGTAACCTTACCGCATCGCCTGCCTCCACCCCTTCCAAGAAAGTCGGTGACCAGTCTCCAACTGGCTCCGCCGCGCTGCTGACAAATGACCCTCCGAACAGGCTGCTGCTGCTATGAAGGTCATGTCCATAGAGGCCCCCACTAAACCTGTGAAGAAGTCGCCAGCGCTCCTCTTTGAAGAGGAGGAAGTCGACGAAGCTCCGGAGGTTGACGAGCTCGAAGACCTCCGAACCCGCTTTGTTGGCGATATCGAAATCACGGAAGGTAAGCCAGCGCTGCTCCCCGCCCCTGGTGCAACCTCTGATAAGCCTTGAAAGATCAAGAGCCTCTGCTCATGGAAACAAAACGGCGATTCGTATTGTTTCCCATTCAATACCCCGAGGCATGCATTTACGCGCCCCTGATCATGCCTACTCTAACCATCAACGCATCTAGATCTGGCAAATGTACAAGAAAGCCGAGGCCTCGTTCTGGACAGCAGAGGAGATGGATTTGTCCAAGGATGTTCACGACTGGACAAATAAGCTCAACGATAACGAGCGCCATTTCGTCTCTCACGTCCTTGCCTTCTTCGCCGCTTCAGACGGCATCGTCAATGAGAATCTCGTCGAGCGATTCTCGAACGAGGTTCAGGCCGCTGAAGCCAGGTGCTTTTACGGGTTCCAAATCATGATGGAGAATATCCACTCCGAAACCTATTCACTCCTTATCGACACATACATCAAGGACCCCGCCCGTCGGGAGTACCTCTTCGACGCGGTGGAGACCATTCCTTGCATCAAGAAGAAGGCTGATTGGGCTATTCGATGGATCTCGGATAGACGCGCATCATTCGCTGAACGTCTTGTTGCATTCGCTGCTGTCGAGGGTATCTTCTTCTCCGGTTCATTTGCCTCAGTCTTTTGGTTGAAGAAGCGTGGGTTGATGCCCGGTTTGACCTTCTCGAACGAGTTGATCAGCCGTGATGAGGGGATGCACACCGACTTCGCGTGCCTTTTGTTCTCTCATTTGAGGAGGCGCCCACATCCCAAGCTCGTCGAGAAGATCATTACCGAGGCTGTTGGCATTGAACAGGAGTTCCTCACTGGTCAGTCCTCTCGTCGCCCTCTCTAACTTCTGTCCTGACTCTATTCCTCGTTTAGATGCCCTCCCTGTTGCCCTCATCGGTATGAACGCCAAGCTCATGTGTCAATACATCGAGTTTGTCGCCGACAGACTCCTTGTGGCTCTTGGCAACGACAAGGTGTACAACGTGACGAATCCCTTCGACTTTATGGATATGATCTCTCTCCAGGGCAAGACCAATTTCTTCGAGAAGCGTGTATCCGACTACGCCAAGGCTGGAGTTAACACTTCGTCCATTACCAACACTGAGGCCCCTGCTCCCACCAAATCCTTCACCTTGGACGACGACTTCTAGTTCATTTTACCATTCATTCATTTTTCATATCCGCATCAGATCTCGTTAAACGCATGGATTCTTGTTTTCACGCACACGGGTTTGCTTTCCAGTTCTGATTCATTTTTCTTGCATTGCGACACATCCTACTCTGTAACCCTGCGACACCCTACCCATCCCCGCCCTCTCACCTTGTACGTCGAGTAGTTATCGCGTCAATATAGGTGACCCTTTGAGACCATACTTGAATCGTGTGAACTGTCCTCGAATGTGCGGTACTCACAAACCACCACACCGGCCGACTTGTTCGGAAAGCACCCCCTCGGTGTGCGCTCGATGCCACTCCCAGCTTTATGGGAGGTTGCGATGTCAAAAGCTGAGCTGTTGGGGTCCAACTACCTGTTTCCCGATGTTGTCCACTTCCCAAACTTTTTTAGGTTTGGAACCAGAGTCTGGCCGTATGGATTCTCCGCCATCCACATCCTGCTGGGAATCGTCGCCGGTTGCCCTCAAGCTCGGACGGACACCCAACGTTGCGCAGAGTGCCTTATACCGGGCCCTGATCTGGCGGAATAACCTGGGGATATCGACCTCCGCAGCAGGGTCCGGTTCCAAAGACGTCCCGGAAGGTGAGGGATTGGTCCGTGGAAACTGGGCAATCGTGTCCAACAGGACTCGTATGTTATGGATCGCTCGACTGGTCCAAAATCAAAGGATCAGGAGACCGATGGAATGGGTGAGCATGACGATACGAACTCTTCCGATCTTCCGGTGGATTCGTAGATCCTTTTCCAGGTCAGGGCGAACCCTTCGTAGAACCCGAGTTCTTCAAACATCTCATAGCCTTTCTCGCGACCGAGCGCTCGGCCTTCGATCAGCCCATGGATTCGACCGTGTGCGAATCCATCTTCATACCCTTCATCGTAGAACCTTGAAGGCGGCGTTAGCGGTGGTAAGGTACGACCATCGACACCCACGATTGTTCCAAGTGAACCAGAGATTCGATATCGACGTCCATCCGAAAACAAATGAGACAGAAGCAGATGATCAAACAACCTGTGATCGACACCTCGGCGCTTGCCATCTCGACTTCCTCGACAAACGATCGCTCACCTGGGTATACCCTGACACCTGCTGGAAATCTGTTATGGAACCCTAACGACCTAGCCAGTTCGAATGCTCAACACTGAAACTTTGTTAGAACTGATCCCGCGAGCGGCGCTGACTTCATCTTGGAATCTCGACCAATGGAATGGCTCCCAATTGTTCGCGGTACGATGTGAAACCGTCGTTGGTACCCGCATCCTGGAACTTTGACGTCCTAGCCCTTTATACTCTTTGTTTGGACCTTTGGATGGTCGCCTCCGTCCGCGTGTGAGAGGGCACATTTCAATATCTCCAGTCTCCAGAGCCCGCTTTGGTTTGGTTTCATTTACGCCCAGCGGGTGAGCCGTCGTATAAGTAACGACATAGCGAGCAAACGCCCCCTTCCCCAGTTACCCCATCCCCCGGGGCAACTTTGACGAGTCCGACATGACCTCGGTCAAGAAAACCCGTCGCGCGACGGTTCGTCGAATCAAGTCCGTCATCTCCATGTGCTTCCTGTCTCTTTTGCACCTCAAGCCTCCTCACGGAGGGTGCCCGAGCCAGTACAGCCACACGACGCGGATGTCCGGGAGTTTTGACTCCCGGAGGGCAAGCACAATGTCTGGAAGCGTTGATTCTCAGAGGATGAGCAGAGCTTTCGGGAGCTTCGACTCACGGAGGACGAGCAATACTTTCGTAAGCTTTGACTCCCCGAGGATAAGCAAGGTTTATGGCGGCTACGAATCTCGAAGGGCATCTAAATTCATCTGTGAGTGTCGCGGTTGTGGACTTGCCCATCCGGACGGCTACAACCTTCCTGTGTAGAATGGTGCCCTCCCCCGCCCGCGTACATTTCCAACAACTCAACGCCAACTCTTCCTCTCCCCTCCTTCTACCACGGGTTTCACATGTTGAAACCCGTCGTCCCGCCCAAATCCTCAGAACCCTAATAATCCCTGTCCAATTGTCATTCAACCAGCACCGAACGAGGTTGTGGGACGTGTAGCCTCCGTAGGATTACAATGTTACAGGGCTGATAAAATAAGATAAAAGAATGTTACAGTCGATGTATGAAGCACAAAAGAAAGAGTGTGGGGAGCCACAGTCAACGCCCCCGATCCCACCCTCTCCCTTTCGATCGCCGAGCCTCCTCGACTTCAACCCGATTATACACATCCCCGTACCCGCTACGAACTGTACTGGGTGTGGCGCTTCCAGCCTGTTCCCTCCTCTTCCTCTCAATCAACTCCCTCGCTCGTTGCCGTTCCGCCGACTCCCGATTCAACCGAGCATCAAGTTGGGAAGGAGGTCGGTCGGGGTCCGATGCTCGTGACCCGTTCGGAGGGCGCCCCCAGCCCCTCCGCGACGGAGAGGAAGAAGATTGAGAGGACGAGCTCGCTAGTCGTGAGTTGATTGACGTGAGCGGGTCCGCTTTCGATTTACGGTTCATGTCGCGAATTCTGCGGATGGGTGAGATCAGCCGTGAAGAGATCACCAAATCGAGACACGTACCTCATATCCTTATCCATGTCATCTACCGTCCGCCCCTTCCCCTTCTCTGAGTACCATGGTTTCAAATCCTTCTCTGATGGAGCGAGAGGGACACCCTTGTCCGTTTCCGTGTCAGGTTTCTTAACCTTTGTGGATATGATCATCTCTTGCTGTGCACCAGTGAGTATCCTAGCACTAACGGCACGGGACAACCGGGCATACCTTCTCCAAATCTTCGAACAAGTTGACGTGACCCTGGGTACTCTCAATCACGTCCGAAGTCCGTTGGCTGAGCAACTTTTCCTCTTCTCGTTCTTGTTGTCGTTTGCTTGGCTTGGAGGAGACACCGGCTCGACTCCTAAGTAGGTCCACCCGTGCCTCTGAATCCTGTTCGGAAGGTCAGACGTTCCAGTGTCAAAGGCGGGGGATCGTGTCACGCACAGCCAACAATATCCGCCCTTCTGCAGCGGCCTCTTTCAGGCGAGCTTCCTCCTCATCTTTCCGGACACGTTCGATATTATCCCGCCTGTATGGGTGGTAGGACTTGTGGTGGGCGATGTTCAGCTTGCCCATGATGAACGATGACTTCGAAGAGAGGGTGATCGGTCGATCATCACGATCGCTTTCTGACCTTCACGACCACTGTGGTAAAGACAGCCAAAAGTACCTAAATATCGAATCTGACGCTCTGCTCTCCCTTCCCTCGATCAATCTTCACCAACCGCTTCGCAACGCAGGCGTATAACGCGCGTGTATGTGGTGCCCCAGTGGTCCCCGCGTTTCCGTTCATGATATCCTTTAGCCGATTCATCGGCAGCGTATGTGACGGTTGGGCCGTGAGTAACGCGAGGAGTAGCTGCGCAGTTTGTATCTGCTGCACAGTTGGATCGTCAC
>Ga0307511_10005996_pt1 | contig 12271 bp, 8 predicted proteins | sample 13_EM_MG_FD_200266 | JGI IMG/M metagenome (GOLD analysis project Ga0307511, IMG submission 200266) | Populus trichocarpa ectomycorrhiza microbial communities from riparian zone in the Pacific Northwest, United States - 13_EM | ecosystem: Host-associated > Plants > Roots > Unclassified | place...
TAAATAACCAATTGTACAAGCATAATCTTTTACAGTTTGGAAAGGAAGGAATGTCACAAATCACATTTCCTCCTTTGACAGTTATATGCGTTACAGAATAATATAAAACCGTTCTTGAAAACTCACCAAATATTTTAGCTTGCAGAGAGTAAAAGTTTAGCTTTGAGATCATTATATTTTACCTAGCAGTTCTTTCACATTTGCATTATTCCTACAAATATGCTATACACTTGGATTGCTTAAAGATTCAATCAAATAAAACACAGATTTCTAGGATCTCCTTGTATTAGACAGGTGGCTTTAGTTTGTCCCATGCATGTCCAAACAAAAAGTTGTGCATACTTAATGTTTTGCTTAAATCTCTCTCTAATATTCAATCTTCATTACTTTTGAATTCGTAAAATCTGCTCACTCGCCTTGTACATGGAAATTTGGCATGCTTGCACCCATAAAAAACTGAGTTGTATACAATATCATGATGGTTTGCGTTTAGTACTAGGAAGTTTTGTTATGGCAAGAAGGACATGTTGCATAAACTATAATCTATGATGATTTCTTCTTGATGAGTTGTGTCAGGCTTAGCTGCTGAAATTAACTAGTGTTTCAATTGTCTCAGGGTTTGCCTAGGTTCCGACCTGAAAATCTTGAACATAATACACAACTATTTGAGCGGGTTAATGAAATCGCAGCAAGGAAACAGTGCACTTCATCGCAGCTGGCGTTGGCCTGGGTACACCACCAGGGTGATGATGTATGTCCTATTCCTGGAACCACCAAGATCGAAAACTTCAACCAGAATGTTGGAGCTCTGTCTGTCAAACTAACGCCAGAAGAAATGGCTGAACTCGAATCAATAGCTTCTTCAGATGCTGTAAGGGGAGATCGGTATGGCGATGGCCTGTCTACATTCAAGGATTCAGATACTCCACCTCTTACATCATGGAAAGCTGTATAGAAGGCATACGGCCATGCCATGCTGTCTTGCTTCTACTCGTGGATTTCAGCTCCCTTTGAAGTTTTCGAAAATTGTGTGAGTTTGTACACCATCTGAACTTCTGAAGAGAATAAGAGTTTGTACACCATCTGAACTTCTGAAGATAATAAATGTTTTCGTAATCTAAAATTATTGCAACTTTCTTTTAGCTTTGCTATAAAAAAATGGTGTTTCATAGTTTGTCCTCATTGAAATTTCTAATTGTTGAGAGTGACTAGAACCTCTGTATTATACCTGTCATACTCGATTTAAGGACTTATTTAGAAAATAGTTGTTCAATTATTTTTATTAAAGCCGTATCATTTATTTATTTTTTTATTGAATCAGCAGGCTAGGTTTGAATTAGATTTAGCGAGATTAAGTGGATCATTAAAAATCTAGTCGGATTTAACAACTATATTTTATGCTAAAAACTTGGCTCCGGTTAAACTCGAAATTCCAAGTTTTCCATGTAAATCTTCCAATCCATACTTGGATTTAACATCTATGCTTTATGCAAAGGGGAAAACAAGTCGCGGGGTTTGTGATCATGCACTAATTGAAGGTTGTATATAGTCTAGCATTTGCATGTCAATGGCTGTTTGCGTTGGGATTTCAATGTGTATCCAAAAGAGAGTCATGTCATTGCCTTGACTTGTTAGTTTAATATATCATGTAGTTATATAAAATAATTATTATATTTGTGTAAATATATATTTGTTATTAATAAAAAGTTAATTTATCATTAATATTTATATAATATTAGATTAATAAATTTAATATTTGATTTATGAATCTAGAGTAAAGATAATGTTTATGGTAAAAAACTGTTTTGCAAATGAAATTATAAAGTTATAATTATGAGATTATTATTGCATCAAAGCATTGATATTAAAATATTTATGGTCGATGCTCTCTTAAATATTGAACATTTATTAGAGTCGCAGAGACTAGTACATGTTATGTTCTTTTCTTTGTGAAAGGAAGTGGTTGTTCTCATAAGCTGGGGTATAAGGGATACATAGAACTAATATGTAGGTGCTTATCATAGGATATATATACTAACTTGACCAGCATGAGGATTCTATATGAAGAAGATCATATATGTCAATGGAAAGGCTCACATAACGGTTGTGTAAGTGATCTTTAGACTTGAGTCACTAAGTTATCTTATATAAAAAAAAATATTATGGTTTGATGTCATTACATGTTATCTTAATCAAGGAGATGAAATGACAAACATTGAGAATAACATGAACTATATGAAGGTATTTTAGTGATCAAGAGAGAATTCATCATCCTAGGAGAGTTGGAGAAAATATTTTATCTGTTATCAAATAGTATTGACTGAGAAATCATTGGTCAAGGTGGAATGAGATTTGAAAAGAGTTAGAAATTAAGAACATAACGGGTCACACATATTAAGAACTATCAGTTAGAAATTAAACCGAGATAATTAATCAAGTATGACTTGATTGAAAATAGTTTTAGAAAAATCATTGGTCAAGGTGGAATGAGATTTGAAAAGAGTTAGAAATTAAGAACATAACGGGTCACACATATTAAGAACTATCAGTTAGAAATTAAATCGAGATAATTAATCAAGTGTGACTTTATTGAAAATAATTTTAGAAATTAAGCATTGAAATGTATTTATTTCAGGGATTATAATTCTAGTCCTAGAATAATCAAATAGGGACTTGTTTGATTAAATTTCTAAAATTATCCTTAAATAATATATGGATATTATTTAAGGGGCAAATTGATACTTACCAATTTATAGGGTTTTTCATATTTTTTATAAATAATATATTGTGCCTCATATTGTTTTAAGGAGTAGTTGTCTATTTAGAATAGAGAGCTAGCACTCTAGGCATAGCAATCTCTCTCTCCTAAATAGAAATTTAGAAGATTTTTCACTAGTAGTTCGTGTGGATTATGGTCGAACAATTGAATGACTTGTGATTTGCGACAATTTTTTTTAAAGAATTATTGAAAGTTGAAGAAAATTAAATCTCCAGGTAATAAATTCCTAAATAACTCTAGATCTGCATAAAATAAATAGGACTTTTAGGTAATTTTGTTTTATTATTTCTGCTGCGTGTATAATATTCAGGAACCCAACATTGCTTTCATATGTAAAGAAAGATTTATATATTATTGGTATATATGGTTTGTATGGGTCACCTTCCTTATTGGTTTTTGCATGAGTAAATGCAAGTTTTAACATGTGTCTTTTAACTTCCAACCTAATATCCATATCACATAAGGATAAAAACAAACCTCATCTTGTATTTTCAACCAAGAAAAAATGTTTTTAGGGAAAAGTAATTGTGATTAAATTGAAAAATATCTTTGATATTATATTTTTATAATTGAAAACTATCTTTGACATTACGAGGATTGGTTTGAATTGTGATTAAATTTATAGATGTGCTAATACTTAATATCTTTTTTTTAAAAAAATCTAATTATTTATAGGTTTACCATTATGATTTATTTAATGACTAAAGAGCCATTGAAACTCAAAAACAATAAAAATTCCACCAAGAAACCATTAGGAATTTTTGAAAAATAAATGGTTATTGATGAACTCAAATTAGACAAAATTGATTGATCTGGATACGAATTTCATTCAGAAAACGAGAGAAAAATGTAATTGAGAGAGAGTGGAGGTGATTTGGTCTAAGAGAAAAAGTAACAAAACTACTCATATGTTGTTTGGTTAGTTTTCATTTTAATATATATATATATATATATATATATATATATATTCTTACTTCTATTTATCTATTTCTATTTACATTATTTACATTTTTGCAAAATTTATATTTCTGCAAATTTAAGTATGCTCTATGTTTGATCAAGGATCCTGATATTGTTGGTCTTGTCTTCTTAGTTTGCATCAAAAATTTATTACTTTTTTCCAAACTCATTGTGTGTGTGTGTGTGTATAAAGTTTCATTTCAATATATATAAAGGCGATATGGTCATTTCATCAAATTTCCTACACCATGTAATTGCAATTCGTGCCAAACATTAGGATGCCAAGTGTGATTTTTCATTTATAATTTAAATTTTTTTTCGCTTTGTCTTTATTTTTTAAAAAATTACAGTTTACATCTAAAGTCAATAATTTTTAAAGTTGTACAATACTTTACATCTTCGCTAAAAAAAGTTAACAAAATAGTTTAAATTATCTACGAGATTGTCATTATATTCTAATTAATGACTAAAGAGCCCTCAAGTCTTAAAATATTAAATGGAAAATTACCCTTAGCATCTTATAGTTTGGTCAAAATTCAACTTGCTTACCAAGTTTTGAAAAATTACAATTTCCATCACATGTCAAAGAAAAATTCTAAATTCAACAGAAATACCAAAATACCCCCATCTATATTATATTAAAAATCAACCCAAATGATAGATAACTTCTTCTTTCTCATCAATAAACTAAAAAACTTCTCACTAAAAAATCGATTTCTCTCCTTTTAAACCCAAATCGAACAAAAAAAAAAAACCAGTGATTATAATCGATTTCTCTCATATGATTTCATGGTTTACCATGGTTATCTTTTCTTGTCACTAGATTCTTATATTCATTTCATCCAGATCTATTGCCGCAAAACCTATTTTTGGAGAATGAGATGTTGGGTTTTTGTTGAATTAAGGTTCTTTAGTCTTTGGATTCTTCTTGGAGGCTAGATTTAATTTACTAAGTAAAAACATAAAAGAGGATAAAGAACAAAATTATTTCTTTTATGGGGTTGGATTCATTTTCAGTCAAATCAAGTTTTGGGTTTTGGTTATTAGGATGAACCAAAAAAACCCCTTTTAAGGGAACTTGAAAATTCTAACTCTAGTGAAATGAGTACTAAAATGGGGTCTTGGAAATTACAAAAGTTTAGTGCTTTGGTGGGTTTGGATTAGTGGTGTCGAAGGGGATATCGAGGCGAGCTACATGTAAAAAGGGTAAAAAAATATGAAAAAGGGTCACCACCTAATTTTATAGTAACTAGAAATTCTAATTAGTCTTTAGAGGTTCTAGGTGAGGGGCTGGTTATGTAATATAGAAGATAGACATCATCTTATACATCATATTTAAGGTAAGCTACATTGTTGTTTATTTTCAATGATAAAATGTGTTTAATGTTCTTACATGCTAAAGTTTGCCTATTCTAAATACACAAATAAAATAAATGAACATGTCATTTTTTTTTTATATTCATAGATTTTTATGTTTTTTTAGCTTTTTATGTGGAAACACTTTCAAAAAATTCATCATGAAAAAAATTAAACATAATGAAAATCAGGCATGCACATACAAATTTCACAAAAAAAAAATGACAACACATAATAAAATTCACAATTTAAAAATAACATCACCAAAAATCATAATTTAACAAATAGATCAGTGCACATTAAAACTCACAAAAAATCAAACTTATATTAAAATCCACATCGAGACCAAACTATTATGCATCAGATAAAGCTTTTGCAATCCAATCCATCCAACCTCATTGCGGGGTATTAATTTTCAACCTTATTTCACCATAAAAATAAATTCCATGATGACATCATACCATTAGGGTTGTCGTGCAACAGGCACAAACCCACAAGACTTTAAATATTATTTATTATTTTTAAAACTTGCAAATGCAAAAACAATATGTAAAAAGGTTGAAAATTATGAAATAGTTGTTCATTGGTCTAATCGCGTTGAAAACACGTTTTTTGTGAGTTTTGTATTTTTTTTTGGAAAAGGATGAAAACTAGGGTTCAAAAACTGGGTGATGACAAATTGGTTTAAAAGATAGAAAAAAAAAACCCATTTTAGGTTAGTTATTGATCGATGGAAAAAGCAATGGATTCCATATTAGAGCTTAGCCTAATGAATTGCATCTCAGCCCTAAGAAAGAGAATAAATGTTTGTGTAATCTAATAATCTAATATATTATATATTAAAGGCTTGTATAAATATATTTAGGAAAGTTTTAGTATTCTTGTGTTGTAATCTCTACATTAACCATTGTACATTTCCCTACATATATAAATAAGAACGGTTGGCTAACTAATAGGTTAAATCTCATATTATTCTCAAGTTAATATTAGAGCCATTACACTTTAAAACTTTCTTTTCTTTTCTCTAATGGACTCTTCATCTCAACCTATGGTGTAGAATTTTTCTTCTCCCTCTGCTTAGAAAGCTTCTCCTGCTGCTGTTGTGAATCCTTAGTCTTTTTCTTCTCCCTCTGCTTTGGAATCTTCTCATGTTGTTGTTGACGTACAACCTTCCCCTATTGCTGCTATCGTGAATCTTGCCACTATGGAGCCTTCAATTGCAAGCATTATTTCCCTTTCACTACCAAAAAATTAGCAAATACAAATGGCAACACCAATAGAATGTTTTTGTTGGTAAATTGCATTGAATTCTACCAACAGAATATTCCCTCGTTATATCTGATTAGTACTTAAAAGTGAATTTTTATCAAGATTTTATATCATCATTTTGCACTTGAAGTATCAATAACTCCTTAACTAAAGCATGTTTTATAATAACAAGTCTGATAATATAAGATACCTTTAATTTATGGTAAATATTCATTTTAAATGCAGGCCTATCACATAAATCAAATGATTGATTGATGAGTTTAACTACTAAAATTGAGAAGACAAAGAGAGGGCTAAGCTTAGAAAAGAGATGCTGGTTGAATTCAAATTGGAACATCATTTGGTTATTGGATCATAACTGGAGCTGTAGAACTTGGATTTAGGTCTGGTTTATATGGATAGAAAGCTAAGACATAGGCCTAAAACTTTCATGAGGAGTCCAAGATTCAAAAGGACTATTTTCAAGTTCAAATGGTAGCAACAACAGAGAAGTCGGAATCTGTCCTACAGCCTCGACACTGTTCAGTGTTCAGCCCATATCTCGAGTTCTAGAAGTCCAAATAACCTCATTTCTTTTGTTCGTGTCAATATCCATCGAAAAACACCAACATAAATATTCCTTTGATATATACTGAGGGAATTACAATGGAAAAAAAAGGATTAAAAAAAAGCAAAAAAGTATGATGACGTGTTATTTATACCGACGGTATTAATACCATTGGTAAAATCTGTCCGTATACCTGTTAGTAAAAGGTTCCTCAGAGCTCTGGAATTGTTCCCTTCTCCCTGACACTGTTCATTGTGTTAATTACATACAGGATCACCAACGAATTAATTTTGTTGGTATTTTCCATAGAGTTCTATAATTGTTTATTTTTTAATTGCACTATTAATTATTGTTTTTTATAGACGGGATCACAGACGGATTGAAAAGTCATCGGTGATATTTGGAGGGTTCTTAATTTTTTTATCAAATTAAAAATTTGAATTAAATATTACAGATTGAATCACCGATGGATTAAAAGGTCGTCAGTGACATTTAGAGGGTTTCTAAAAAAAATTTATTAAATTGAAAATGTGAATTAAAAATTATAGATAGAATCACCGATGGATTGAAAAGTTGTCGGTGATTGTTTTAGGGTTTCTGAAATTTTTTGATTAAATTGAAGATTTAAATTAAATATTATAGATGAAATCACTAATAAAATGATTAAAAATATTAATATTTAATTATATGTCGGTAAAACCATCGGTAAAATGCCCTAGTAAAAAGACCATAATCCCTTTTTTCATAACAAACATGCCTCTTCTTTTTCTTATTCTTCTTCTTTTTCTCCCTTTATATAAAAAACACCAACATCCCTTTGTTTCTTTCTCTTCTATCTTCAACTCCTCTTCTTTTCTCTTCTTCTCCAAGCGCAGGTATGTCTTCTCTTCTCTTTCTTCTTTTTTCTTGTCAGTTTTTTTTAATTAACATACTTTATGAATTATTTTTTCTTTTCTTTTTTGTGTTTTTTTACATTATATTTGTTTTTTTATTTTTAAATTTTTCTATTCTTAATAATTGTATGAATGTTGTTGTAAGATTTTTTTTTCATATAAGATCAATTTTATTATATTTTAGTTGGATTTTGTTTTTCAAATTTGTTCAATTTCAATTAAATTAATTTATTTGTTACTGGATTATGGGTTTTGAAATAGGTTTTCTAGGTTAAGAGGATTTTTTTCATTGATTTATTTATTTGTTGTTGTTGTTTATTTTTTATGTTATTTATTTGTTGCAAATTTGTTTGAGTTGATTTTATTCTTCTTCTTTTTCCTTGCAACTTAGTTCCTAAGTATTATCGAGTGTTGATTTATATTAATTTATTTTATTTTAATTATTCTTTGCTTCTATTAAATAGATTTTTTAAAAAATATTTTTAAATAAAGACGGACAGTATTACCGATGGATTTCATCCGTCGGTATATTCCAGAAAGTTGAAAAAGAATTACTGCAAATGTCATTGTGTCATTGTTTAATCACCGACAGAATTACATACGGTATTTCTGTCGGTTATATGGCAAAATTCTTTAGGGAATACTGACAGAATGAAGTGGGTATGTTTTTTTTTTCCTGCCTTTTCCGTCAATAAATCCATCATTTTATTACAGATAGACTCACCAACATGCTAAAAATTACTGACGAGAGTTTTACCAACAGAGCATTTTCATTCGTGAACTTGTGGGTAAATTTATTGCCAATGGAAAGAGAGTATGAGAGGGTTTCTATCGGAGAAACGGAGAGGTTCTATGGTTCATGGATTAATAGGATATTGACCCTTGATGTTAGAGAATAGATCTCAGCCATTTAGTGCAGCTAAGAACAAAAGTTTGTCCTGATCTGCAACTAACAATAGGGGGACCAAGGCTATTTTTACAGGTAGAATAGTCCTAGGTAGCTTTTCTAAGAGAGAATCTGCAGATGGCTTTGATGCTATTAGAGGTGGAATTTTGACTTTGAGTGAATCAAAACTTCCAGGATATGAGATGGAATAATATTTCATGGTATGGACAAAAGCTTGTCCTACTCTGCAACTGACAAAGAAAGAATACAAGGCTGTTTTTGCAGGTAGAACAATGTTGGATAGTGTTTTTGTAGTGAATCTACAAGTGTTTTAGGTGCCATTGGACCTGGAATTTTGGCTTAGAGTAAAGTACAAATATTAAGGTATAAGTTAGTATAAGATTTGTGTGGTATGGAGAAAGGTGAGGGAGAAATTAGGGTTGAAAAGTGGGCACTTGACATCTTTTTTCTCTTGTTTAAATGGGAAAAAGATGATGAATAGTGAAATAATGTATTTTTCAATTTGGTCCCTAAGCCTTTAGAACTTTGTAATTAAACCTCCAATTAGCCCTAATCTTTTGGATTCCTTGCAATTTTTCCCTTGCCTTCATCGATTAAACCCTTAAATTTTTATGTTTTTTATAAAGTGGTCCTTGGTTTTTAAAATTTTTCAATTTGATCTCCAAACTTTGATTTTCTTGCAATTTGTTCCTAATTTTGGCCGATTGAGCTGGTAAAAATTAAATTTCATCCTCTAAAATTTCAATCTTCTCAATTAAGCCTAGATTAGGCTTCCAAAGTTAACGTTTCTCCAATTAAGTCCCTAGTAAAATTAATTTAACCCATTAAGAGTCTAATTAAGTATTTGCACTTTATTAATTCTTTTAATTTGATCAAAATTAATTCTTAAACTTAATTAATTATTTAATTCGGCATATGATTAAATAAAATTAGCCTATTAAAAGTCTAATTAAATCCTTAGACTTAATTTTTATGCTAATTCATCCAATAATCATTTAGTTTGACCTTGAATTTGCATTCTCATTTAGTCTTGGGTATAATTGGGTATAATTAGACTTTCAATTTTGTCTAAAACTTCAGCTTGGTTCTTTCATGCATTTGAAACCCTTTTCAGCTTGCTTTTGCCAAGTTGCTAGTCTTTTTCATTTTTCATTTTTTATTTTTTAGTTGCTTTTCATTTTAAAATACAATGGTAATTTTAGGGGAAATCTAAATTTAGGTTATGACAAAGGGAAGTGCAATTATTGACCATTTTACAGATAATGTTGTGGAAGACTATAAGTCACTAGATTTTGAATTTTATGATGAGCATGTATTAGCAATTAAGGATGACGATGAGTTGAACAATTGGTGAACCGTGTATTTTGATGGAGTAATGAATATATTAGAGAAATGGGCTATAGCAGTGATAATTTATCCAGAAAAGAAGTTGTACCATGTTTTGATGAGGTTGTAATTTGAATGCAACAATAACATGGATGAATATAAAACTTGCATCATCAGTCTAGAAGCTGTTTTAGAGCTGAAAGTTGGAAAACTCAATGTTCATGAAGATTCACTACTAATTATCTACCAAGGGAAGGGGGAATGGCAAACTAAGGATGAAACTAAGGTCATACCAAGATTATCTTTTGACGTTGGCTAATAAGTTTGATGAGATAAAATCCAATCATATGAGCAGATATAAGAATCAGTTTATCGACGCCTTGGCCACCTTCACTTTGATGACACATATTGATATTGGGGGCAAGATTCAACCAATAAACATTGAAGTCAAAAATTTTCAAGCTCATTATTGCTCACTTGAAGAGACAACAAATGAAAAACCATGGTATCCGGCATCGAGAATATCCTTTAGGAGCCTCCAAGACGGATGAAAAGACTTTGAGAAGAATGACCATGGATTATAACTTGGATTGTAAAATCTTATATAGGAGGTCATTCGACGAGACTTTACTTGGGTGTTTAAATGAGAAATAGGTTGAGCAAGCTTTACAAGAGGTCCGTGAGGGAATTTGTGCCACTCATGTTAATAGGCATATAATGATAAGACAAATACAGTGATTTAGATACTTCTGATTGACTATAAAAAGGGATTGTGTTAACTATATTAGGAAATTTTATAAGTGTTAGATATATAGGGATAAGATAAATACACATTCGGCACCCCTATTCAATATGACCTTGCCTTGGCCTTTCAATATGTATGGATTAGATGTCATAGGATCAATCAATCCAAATGCCATCAATGGGCATAAATTTATCTTGGTGGCCATTAACTACTTCACTGAATGGGTAGAAACCAACTCTTATGCACATGTGACACAAAAGATGGTCAAGAGATTCATCAAGAAAGATTTGATTTGTCAGTATGGCTTGCTAGAAAAATTGTTAGCTGACAATGCTCAAAATTTTAATGGGAAGATGATTGTTGAACTCTACACCAAGTGTAAGATTAAGCACTTTAATTATTCTCCTTACATACCCAAGATGAATGGTAATGTCAAGGCAGCCAACAAAAATCTTAAAAAGATCATCCATAAAATAATAGTCACCTACAAAGACTAGCACGAGATGCTTTCATACGTACTTTACGCATACTGCACCATAATTAGAACTTCTATAGGTGCAACCCTTTACTTTTTGGTATATGGGATAAAAGCGATAATACCTTTAAAAGTGGAAATTCTATCATTAAGGGTTCTAAATGATGCAAAACTAGAAGAATCAGAATATGCAAATATGAAATTTGAGTAGTGGAGTTTGATCAACGAGAAGAGATTGGTAGTAATTTGTCATCATTAACTATACTAGAGCAAAATGGTTAAGACATACAACAAGAGAGTCAGAACAGGGGTATTCAAAGAAGAAGACCAGGTATTGAAAAAGATCTTACCAACATCAGGAGAAGATCAGAGCAAATGGGCATCAAAATATGAAGGACTATATGTGGTGAGTAAAGCCTTTTCCAGAGAAGCCTTGGTTTTGACCAAGATGGACGGAGATGATTTACCTAACCCTGTAAACTCTAACATTATAAAGAAGTATTATACATGATGTACTTTGTCGATATATCAATAAAGATCAAAGTTTGGCCAGGAATGTTTTGGTGCACTTTCTTTTTGTAAACTTTAAAAAGCTTTACATGATCTCATAGGCTCAAAAAACCTCATTTTTGTGTTTTTATAAAAATATTTTTTGGAAAATCAAAGTTATTAGTACAAATACAGAGGTAAAATTAGTGTTTGTTTTTTACAAGTGAGTTTTGCGAGTTCAAGTGATCTCCTAGTGAGGTAACCAAACCATTTAAATGACTTTGAAACTGAGTTTTAGTTGGCTGAATAACAATCATAATTTAAATATGATGAAAACAATTTTGCATGACCAAACAATCACAATGAAAAAAAAAAAGCAAAGCTTACTAATCCTAAACTCATATGTTTGAAATAAGAGAATGTCATCTTTGATAATCCTTCACAATACTTTAAAAAAATATCATTTGCAAGTCCTCATTGAGCCTAGTAGGTCTTTCTTGCAAAACAACCATGACTAGGATCATA